>WNFW01000692.1_pt1 | contig 49473 bp, 53 predicted proteins | sample 5400131 | NCBI WGS metagenome assembly WNFW01 (sample SAMN13153362, study PRJNA577476) | soil metagenome | isolation source: 20 cm soil or saprolite under grassland replicate 1 | place: USA:California | collected 2016-06-15
GGCTCGCGGACACCGTGGGGCCTGATCAAGTACCTCCAGCCGCTGATGGCGGGGCAGATCACTCGGTACCGCAAGAACGCCGGCCCTGAGCCGCCGACGATGAGGGGCTTTCCGCTCGTCCTGCTGACGACCATCGGGGCGAAAACGGGCAAGGAGTACACGCACGTCCTGGGAGGCTTCGCCGAGGGTGACGGGGCGTGGCTCGTCATCGGTTCCAAGGGCGGCGCCGCAACGCACCCGGGCTGGTTCGTCAATCTCGCCAAGAACCCGGACAAGGTCTGGCTCGAGATCGGGAATCGCAAATTCCAGGCAAGGCCGGAGCTGCTCAAGGGCGCCGAGCGAGACGCCGCGTACTCCAAAGTGGTGGCCGTCGCACCGGGCTACGGCAAATACCAGAAGGTCACCGACCGCGAGATTCCGGTGATCCGCCTGCGTCCGGTTACCAGCCCTCCCGGATAACCGCCACCCCACGCGGGGGGAGCCGCATCAATCCAGGGCGCAAGTCGCTGCCGTCGAGCAGGTTGTGGCCGGCGACGCTGAGCGGGACATCGACCTCGATCTCGCGGTGGTTGAGTACGAAGAGAAACGACTTCCCACGTCCCTGCCTTCTCACCGCCTCGACCCCCTGTGGCATCTCGGCGGCGGGCTCGACACCCGCGTCGGCGCAGGCCATCTGCAGCAAACGTTCCATTGTCCGGGCGTCTGGTCGGGTGCCGAGGTAGTACGCACTCCCTGAACCGGCAGCGCGACGAGTAATGGCCGGACGTCCGGCCAGCTCAGAGCTGCTGAACGTTGCGACCGCCTCCGCCCCGGCGAGCTCGATGTGCTCGCTCCATAGGTCGCCCCGAGCGCGCTTCCCGTCATTGAATTCGAGCTCGACCTCCTGGTCGACGGCCAATGGATGGAAGTCGATGACCCGGAGGCCGAGCAGCTCAATGAAGGGCTTTGGATAACCGCCCAACCGAATGTGCTCAGCCTGGTCGACGATGCCGCTGAAGAACGACATGACCAGCGTGCCGCCGGACTCGACGAAGCGGACGATCCCGGCGGCGGCCTCATCGCTGACCAGGTAGAGGTTGGGGACGAGGACCAGGCGATAGCGCGACAGATCGTGGTCTGGCCGCGCAAAATCGACGGTCACGTTCCAGTCGAACAGCGGTTGGTAGTAGGTCTCGATCTGGTCGACTTGACGAACGCGATTGGATGGTTTGGAGGGCAGCTCCAGCGCCCACCACGAGTCCCAGTCGAGCAAGACGGCCACGTCGGCTCGACTCTGCGAGCCGCAGACCGAGTCGAGGCGGCTGAGCTCGTGACCAAGCCGGACGACCTCCTTCCATGAAGGCGAAGCGTCGAGCGGGCCGTGGGGCACCATGGCGCTGTGATGCTTCTCGGCTCCAGCCCGCGACTGCCGCCATTGGAAGAACATCACGCCGTCGGCGCCTCTGGCGACCGCCTGGTAGCTCCATAGCCGCATCTGCCCAGGGGCTTTCGCCACGTTGACGTCGCGCCAGTTGACGCGGTTCGTGGTCTGCTCCATGAGGATCCAGGGCCGGCCGCCGCCGAGCGAGCGCATGAGGTCACCCGCCATGGCGGCGCGCATGGCTGAGCGCGGATCCGAAGGGTCAGGGTAGGAATCGTTGCTCACGATATCCTCGCGCTCAGCCCACTTCCAATAATCGAGCGGCTTAAAGAAGCTCATGAAGTTGGTGGTCACGGGAATGTCGGGAGTGACCCTGGTCAGGATCTCGCGCTCACCCTCATGGCACTCGAGCAGAGTGTCTGAGGAAAACCGCATGAAATCGAGCTGCTGGGTCGGGTTGGGCCAGGTCGGCGTCCGGCGCGGAGGAAGGATCTCTTCGAACGCGGAATAGCGCTGCGACCAGAAGTCCGTTCCCCATCCCTCGTTCAGCCCCGCGATCGAGCCGTAGCGGTCGCGAAGCCATACCCGAAACGCTTCGGCAGACACATCGCACCAACATGCGGGAACGTGGCATCCGAACTCATTGCCGACGTGCCACATCGCCAGGGCCGGATGCTTCCCGTACCGATTCGCCATCGCCTCGACGAGGCTGCGTGCGGCGGAGCGGTACACGGAACTGCTCGGGCAGTAGTGTTGCCGGGCACCGGGCCACAGCTTCACGCCGTCGGCGAGGACAGGGAGCATCTCGGGGTGACGGTGCGACAGCCACGGTGGGGGAGACGCTGTCGCGGTGGCGAGGTCGACGCGTACACCTGCATCATGAAGCAGATCCATCACGCGGTCGAACCAGGCGAATTCAAACTCACCTTCGGCGGGCTCGAGTCGTGACCACGAGAAGATGCCCAGGGAGACCAGGTTGACGCCCGCTTCCTTCATCAGGCGCGCATCCTCATGCCAGACCTGCTCCGGCCACTGCTCGGGGTTGTAGTCGCCGCCGTAAGCGATGTGCGGCAGCGTTGCCCCCAGGAGCGGCTCGGCTGGGTTAACCCTTGGTTGAGCCAAGCGTCAGGCCAGCGATGAACTGCTTCTGCAGAAAGATGTAGACGAGGATCGGAGGGATCGCGACCAGCAGCGCGCCGGCGGCGATCAGGTTGTTGTTGACGAAGAACTCGCCCTGGAGGTTGTTCAGCGCGCTGGTAATCGGTCGCTTGTCACCGGTTTTCATGAGGATCAACGCCCAGAAGAAGTCGTTGTAGATGAAGGTGAAGAGCAGGGTTGCCATCGCAGCGAGCGCCGGCCTGCACAGTGGAAGCACGATGTTCCACCAGATCCGAAGCACATGCGCCCCGTCGACGATCGCCGACTCGGTGATCTCCTTGGAGATCGTCTTCATGTAGTTGCTGAGCACAAAGGTAGCGAAGCCGGTCTGGAAGACGATGTGGATGAGCATGATCCCGAGATACTGGTCGTAGAGCAATGTGTTGTCGGTGAGGATCGGAAATGAGAACCGCCCGATGTCGATGGAGCCAAGCATCGGGAGCGGCGTGCTGAGGTAAATGCGAAATAGCGGGACGATGATCACCTGCGGCGGCAGCAGGTTGCCCGCCGTGAAGATCATCAGGGTCGCGAGGTTGAAGCGCCAGCTGAACTGCGTGCAGGCGAACGCGACCATCGAACTCAGGAGCAGAGTCAGGATGACGGCCGGGACGGCGATCACCAGGGTGTTCAGGTAGAAGTAGGGCAGCTCGCCCTGGGTCCAGAGCGTCTGGTAGTTGACGAGGCTGAGACCGCCTGTAGGCCAGGAGAGGTAGCCGTGCTGGATGGTGTCGCTGATGGGCCTCAGCGACGAGTAGATCGCCCAGAAGAGCGGAAAGATCCACAGGGCCGCCATCGCGAGCAGAAACGCATGCAGGGCGACGCGGGCCGGGCGGATCCGGGGCGCGCGGACGGCGGCGCTCACGAGGTCGTCCTCATGACGCGCGACAGAAACACGACGATCGGCCCCAGCGAGATCACGAGCAGGATCACTGCGATGGCCGAGCCGAAGCCGACCAGGCTCGCCTCGCTGATGCTGTTGTTGGTGATCAGGATCGACAGAAGCTCGAGGCCGTTCTTGCCCTGGTTGACGATGAAAGCGATATCGAAAGCGCGCAGCGCCTCGATCGTCGTGATCACCGCGACCACGGTGTTTATCGGCGCCATGACCGGAAAGATGACGCGAAAGAACGTGCGGAACTCGTTGGCGCCGTCGACCTTGGCCGCCTCCCGCAGCGTCGGGTCAACGCTCTTCAGTCCCGATAGGTAGATGACCATGATGTAGCCGACGTGACGCCAGCTCGCCGCGATCAGGATCGCGAACAGGTTGATGCGCGGATTGCCCAGCCAGTCGATGATGTTGTTCGCCTTCGTCAGCCCGAACGCGTTGTTGATGAACCCTTCCGTCGGGCTGAACTGCAGCTCCCAGATGAAGCCGACGATGACGAGCGAGAGCACCACGGGCAGGAAAAACACGCTCTGGTAAAAGGCCGTGCCTCTTAGCTCGCGATCGAGGAGGACGGCGAAGAAGATGCCGATCGGCGTGGCGATGAACGCGAGCCACGCCAGCCAGATCACGTTGTGGAAGAACGCCGGCCAGAAGAGCGTGTAGCCCGAGAACAGGAATTGGTAGTTCTTCAGGCCGACAAAGTTCTGTGGTCCCACCTCGCCCACGCCGTTGTAGTTGGTGAAGGAAAGGAGGATCGACGAAAGAGTCGGCCACCAGATGAAGATGATCTCCAGGAGCAGGGGGATGCCCACCATGAGCATGAGGACGCGCCGGTCATAGCGCGTGAGGACGTTGTAGCGGCCGCGCCTGGTCGGCGCGAGCTCCCCCGCCTCGGGCGAATCCTCCCGGGCGGGGGTGATGCTCGTCGCCACTGCTCAGATCAGCGTATCGGTTCTACTCCGGCGTGAGAGAGTCCCAGAAGCTCTGCATCTGACCCTGCAGGCCCGAGGTGTCCTGCTTGGGGCTGGAGAGGTATCTCAGCAAGAACCCCTGCATAGCGTTTGGTCCCGAGAAGTCAGGTCGCGAGTCGCGGTCGAAGAACTGCGTGATGCGCTTGGCGCTGCTTACGATCTGGGCCGCCTTCTTGGTCAATGCCGGGTACTGGCTGGGGTCGGCGTCGTTCGCCGTTGGGATCGCTCCTGGCGAGGCCTTCCAGTAGGTGAGCTGCGAGGAGCCCTTCGACATGAACTCGAGAAACGCCTTTGCCTGGCCCGAGTCGGTGCCGAGCGTCGGCGATTTCTTGGCAAGCATGTAGACATCGATCGGCGCGTCGAGCGCCTTCTCCGAGTCGTACTGAGTGCCGAGGTCCGGGAACGGGAAGAAGTCGAGCTGGTTGATGTCGTCGGCGTTGCCTCCGGACACGAACTGCTCGGACACGAACAGGCCCAGCAGGTACATTCCCGCCTTCTTCTGGCGCAGCTGCTGCGCCGCTTCCTGCCACGTGAGGCCCGCAAAGGCTGGTGAGTAGTAAGGCGTGAGCTCCGCCCATTTCTTGAACACGTTGGCGACTTTGGGATCCGTCCACTTCTGCTGCCCCCCGCACAGCCCGACGTGGAAGTCGTAGCCGTTCATGCGGAGGTTCAGGATGTCGAAGGTACCCATCGCCGGCCAGCCGTCCTTGTCGGCAAAAGCCATCGGGATCAAGTTGTCCTTCTTCATCTGCTGGCAGAGCTTGATGAAGTCGTCCCAGTTGGTCGGAATCTTGTAGTTGCCCGCTGTGAACACGTCCTTGCGGTAGAAGATGGCCCAGGGGTAGTAGGAGGTCGGCACCGCGTAGACATGACCGTCGTCGCCCTTGACCGAGGCCGCGAAACCTTCGGTGAAGTTGCTCTTGACGTCGTTCCAGACGTCGTCGATCGGCTGCGCCAGGCCTTTCTTGGCGAAGAACCGCATGCGGTGCCCGGAGAACCACGTGAAGACGTCTTCCGGCGTGGCCTGGAGGTAATTGTTGATCGTGTTCTGGAACGTGCCATGGTCGACGGTGTTGACCTTGACCTTGGTGTCGCCGTTCGCCTTCGTGAAGGCGTCGACAACATCCTGGAGGCCTTTCTTGGGCACAGTGTCCGACAGGTAGCTTCCAATTGACATGCTGCCGCCCTTGGCCGTGACCGAACCGCTCGTCGTGGTGGGGGTCGTGCCGCCACAGGCTGCGATAAAGGCCGCCAGGCTTCCATAACCGGCGATCTTCAGAATGTCGCGCCGCGACAGGTCGAAATCTACGGGCAGCTCGATGCCAGTGCCCGGGATCAGGATCCTCTCCGACGAGCCGGCGATCTTCGGACCGCGCGAATCACCCATCTGACTCCTCCTCTCTGACCGGTTGCACCGGCTGCACACGAGCTGCGGGCATCTAGTTCTCCGCCGAACGATACCTGTCCGATCAATTTTGTCAACGCGGCATGCGCCGGTCTCGGTGCGTCGTTCACCTTAGAGATTCCTCAGACCAGCGCCCGGTAACGTAGGTAGGAATGAGGGTGGGGGCGGCGATGGCGCTTGTCGCCGTCCTGCTCGCAGCCTGCAGTGACTCGCCATCGCCAGGCAAGACACAAAGCCATGTTTTCCTCATCGTGATGGAGAACCACACGCCCGAGCAGGCGCTCTCGGGCCAGTTCATGGCGTCGCTCGCTGACAAGTCCGGAGTCGCCGAAAACTACCACGCGATAACCCATCCGAGCGTTCCGAACTACCTGGCGCTCACCTCAGGTTCGACCTGGGGGGTGACCGATGACAGCTTTCACGTGCTGCCGCGGGCCGACATCGGGACGCAGCTCACTAAAGCCGGTGTCACCTGGCGCGCCTACATGGAGGGCATGACGAGCGGCCAGTGCATCGACAGCCCGACACCTTACGATCCTGGCCACAACCCGTTTGCTTACTACGGCGGTCAGTGTCCGCCGAACGTCGTCCCACACGATTCCCTGGCCGCGGACCTCGCCGGCGACACGCCGCGCTTTGTGTGGATCACGCCGGATGACTGCCACAACACCCATGACTGCGACATCTCGGTCGGAGACGACTGGCTGCGCCAGGAGGTGGCGCAGATCACCGCGTCGAAGGCGTTCAAGTCGAACGGCGTGCTGTTCATCACCTATGACGAGGACGACAAAGCAGCCGACAACCGCGTGCTGACGATCGTGGTGACGCCAGACCTGGGACACCGGACGAGTGCCCGCGAGTACACGCACTACTCGTTGCTGGCGACGATGGAGGATCTGCTCGGGGTCGAGCGGCTCGGCCAGGCCAAAACCGCTTCGGCGATGACCGACCTGCTCCCCTAACTCTTCCCCATTCATGGGGAAGGACCGGCCGAGGGCCGAGATGGGGCCTACCTTATCTATGTGATCGTCTGCGACGTCGGCCCCCGCGACGGCCTCCAGAACGAAGCCAAGACCCTGACCCCAGCGGTACGCGCCGAGCTTTGCGACCGCCTGGCCGCGGCCGGCGTCAAGCGCATGGAGGCCGCGAGTTTCGTGAACCCCAAGCTCGTGCCCCAGATGGGCGGCGCCGAAGAGGTGATGACTGCTCTTCACCGCAAGCCCGGCGTGGCCTATGCCGGGCTTGTGCTGAACGAGAAGGGATACGAACGAGCGATCACCGCCGGCGTCGACGAGCTGCACTACGCCTTCTCCGCGGCCGACGAGTTCGGCCGCCGCAACCAGAACGCGACGACAGACGAAGGCCTGAAGACCGCGCTGGGGCTGGTCGCTCGCGCGCGAAGCGATCGCATGCCGGTCACGGTCACGATCAGCGTGGCGTTCGGCAGCCCGTTCGACGGGCCGGTCGCAGCGCAGCGGGTGTTGCAGATCGTGGAAAGACTGATGGCCGTGCCACCTGATGAGATCTGCCTCGCGGACACGATCGGCGTTGGTGTCCCCACGCAGGTCCATGAGCTGGTGCGCGGCGCGCGGGAATTGGGCGCAACCGTCGGCGCCCACTTTCACAACACTCGCAACACCGGCTACGCGAACGCGGTCGCCGCGCTGGAGGAGGGTGTCGTGTCGCTGGACGCGTCCGTCGGCGGCGCGGGAGGGTGTCCCTTCGCGCCGAACGCGACCGGCAACATCGCGACCGAGGACCTGGTCTACCTGCTTCGGGGGCAGGGTGTTGAAACCGGCATCGACCTCGACGCACTTGTCGCGACATCGCGCTGGCTGGGCGGTCAGCTCGGCAAGGACCTCCCCGGGATGCTGGCGCGTGCGGGCGACTACCCTGTGCCGAATGTCTAAGCGAGCGGGCACGCACAAGGTCGCGGTCGTCCAGCATCCGCCTGTCACCCTGAACCGGCAGAAGACACTCGAGCGTGGCGTCGAGCTCATCGAGAAGGCCGCGTCAGCCGGGGCGCGTCTCATCTCGTTTCCCGAAACGTGGGTGCCCGGCTACCCGGAGTGGCTGTGGCGGCTGCGCCCGGGCGGCGACCACGAGCTGACCGGCGAGATCCACCGCGGCCTGATCGAAAACTCGGTCGACCTCAAAGCCGGCGATCTGAAGCCGATCCAGACCGCCGCCCGGCGGCTGAAGGTCACAGTCTCGATCGGCGTTCACGAGCGTGACGGCGAGTTCAGCCGCGGCACCCTCTACAACACTGCCGTCCTGATCGGCCCGGACGGCACGGTGCTGAACCGCCATCGCAAGCTGGTGCCGACCAACCCCGAGCGCATGGTCTGGGGGATGGGGGACGCCAGCGGGCTCCGCGTCAGCGACACGCCGATGGGCCGCGTCGGCGGCCTCATCTGCTGGGAGAACTACATGCCTCTCGTGCGCTTCGCGCTGTACGCGCAGGGTTGCGAGATCTACATCGCGCCGACGTGGGACGAGGGCGGGACGTGGATCTCGACCATGCGTCATGTCGCGGCGGAAGGACGCTGCTGGGTGCTCAGTACCGGGTGCGCGATGCGCGGCAAGGACATCCCGAAAGACTTCCCGCAGCGAACCAAGCTGTTTCCCGACCTGTTGTCCTGGTACAACCGGGGCGACTCGGTGATCGTCGATCCGCGAGGCGTGCTCGTCGCCGGACCGTTGCGCGAGCAGCACGGAATCCTCTATGCGGACTGCGACCCCGCCGTCGCTTCAGCCGCCAAACGGACGCTCGATGTCGCGGGGCACTACGGACGGCCGGACATCTTCCACCTGGAGGTCAAGCGCGAGGCGCTCGCACCGATAGATTTCGGCTAGTTGCGCGCCGCCGTTTGCAGTCCGTACAGGGCGCCGAACTTCTTCCGCACGTACGCGATCCACGGCTTCGCTGTGAGCTCCTTGCCAGTGGCGCGCTCCATCAGCTCGTTGGGCGTGAACTTGCGCCCGTGTCGGTGCACGTTCCTGCGCAGCCAGCCGAGCAGGGCGCCGAACTCTCCACTTTCGATCTGTGGATCGAGGTCGGGGATGTCCGCCCGCACTTTCTCCATCAGTTGAGCACCGATCAGGTTGCCGATCGTGTAGCCGGGGAAGATGCCGAAGCTGACGAAAGACCAGTGGATGTCCTGCAGGGCGCCCTGGCGATCGTTGGGGACGTCGACGCCGAGGTAGGACTTGACGCGCGCGCTCCAGGCCTCCGGCAGGTCCTTCACCTTGAGCTTGCCCTCGAGCATCTCGTTCTCGAGCTCGAAGCGGAGCAGCACGTGCATGTTGTAGGTGACCTCGTCCGCCTCGACGCGGATCAGCGATGGGTAGGACCTGTTGACCGCGCGGTAGAAGGTCTCCTCGTCCACGTTGTGTAGCGATTCGTGGAAGACGGCCTGGAGGCTCGGATAGAAATAGCGCCAGAACGGGCGGCCGCGGCCGACCAGGTTCTCCCAGAGTCGTGACTGCGACTCGTGCACACCCGGAGACGCGCCGCCGTAAAGCGGCGTCCGGGCTATGTCGCGGCCCATTCCCTGCTCGTACATCGCGTGTCCGGATTCGTGTATCGAGCCGAACAGGCACTCATTGAAGAACTCACGGGAGACGCGCGTCGTGATGCGAACGTCGTCCGGGCCGAAACCGCTGGAGAAGGGATGCGTCGAGATGTCCTGGCGTCCGCGCTCCAGGTCATAGCCCAGCCTCTTGACGACCTCGAGCGCGTACGAGACCTGGAGGTCGGGGTCGAAATCCCGATGCAGTGCGCTGTCATCGACCGCGTCTGCGTGCCGCCCGATCTCCGCGACGAGTGGCACGATCGCCTGCTTGAGCTCGGCGAAGATCGCCTCCAGCTCTGACGTCTTCATGCCCGGCTCGGTGCGATTGAGGAGCGCGTCGTATGGGCGTTCCTTATAGCCCAGCGCATCCGCCATTCGCCGGTTGAGCTCGACGTTCTTCTCGAGATAGGGCGCGAACAAGATGTAGTTCTCGTCATGCCGTGCCTTCTCCCAGACGGGCCGCGCCGTCGAGCCGGCGCGGGCGATCTCGGCGATCAGGTCCGGTGGGAGCTTGCGCGCCTCCTCGTAGTCGCGACGGGTGACGCGGACCAGGCTTGCGTCGTCGGAATCGAAGTCTCCATCGACGTTTCCTTCGAGCGAATCCAGTAGCCCTCCGACCTCGCCAGACGTGAAACGCACATGCGACAGGCGGAGAAGCGTCGAAAGCTGCTCGGAGCGTGACTGCACGCCGCCGGGCGGCATGTAGGTTTCCTGGTCCCACTCGAGGAGCAGAGCCGCGTGGCTGAGGTCGCTGACCTCGGCCAGGATGTCCTTCAGGTCCTGCAACTTGGCGTTTGTGTGCCCCGCCACCCTTACGGGTATTCTCCCGAATGCGCGGATCGCCCCGCTAGCTCAGTGGATAGAGCATCTGTCTTCTAAACAGAGGGTCTGAGGTTCGAATCCTCAGCGGGGCACTTTCTGGGAATTTCCAGCGTCTGCCGGCACTCGCGGGATGGAAGCTCTCTGCATGCCGCGGCCCGCCGGCACTGGGGTGATACGAGGGAAGAGCGCCCCCACCCTGCGACGCGGACCAAAAACGAAGCTCGGCCCCGGCGCCCTTCCCTGACATGCTCAACCGCCCTGGGCTGTCAGGTGATCGAACTATTTGAATTAACGCCAATCGGCAGGGCGACTCACCCATAAAAAGCCTGACCGCCGGCTGATCGGGCCGACGGCCAAGAGTTTGGGGAAGCGGTATGGCCGGGCACCCGATGCCCGTTGGAGGCCGACGCCCCCACTGCCCTCGACTACCCCACCAACAGCATATGCCCGGCCTGTCCCACTGTCACTAGGAACTTTGCCCAACCCATATGAGCCGATCCCGGGGTCGCAAGGAGCCGTGACGCCTCGGCGCCGGCGATAGGCCGAACTCGTGGCACGCTCGCTACGGCTCTGGCAAGGCGCCACACCGGTTTCGTACCCTGCATCGGTAGTCGTGCCCGAAGAAAGCTTGATCGACAAAGCTCGCGCTCTACATCAACGCTCCCATCCGCAGGTGCGGCGGGTCGTGGTCGCAGTCGTTGGCTTTTTGCTCCTCGGCGTCGGCATCGCACTGCTTGTCCTCCCCGGCCCTGGCTTGCTGGTGATCGCGGCAGGAATCGCGGTTCTCGCGCTCGAATTTCCATGGGCCGAGCGGCTTGCGAAACGGATCCAGATAGCGGTCGAGAAGGTGTTGCGCACGCTGAAGCTCCTGAAGTGACATGACGGCCGGCCGGGGTACGCCCGGCCGGCCCTCGTCAGGTGCCCTTCAGGCCGCCGGCCGCTTCTCCAGCGAGTCAATGAACTCGCGGAAGCTGCGCATCATCAAGCGCAGCTTTTCTGTGTCGGCGTTGCCTTCGATGCCGCCATGCATCCCCTTGAGGTGCTCCCGCATCGATTTCGCCATGTGATCCACGGCCTCTTCGACCAGGCGCTCCGCCTTATTGACCGCGGCGCGTGGCTCATCGATGAACTCCGACTGGATCTCATCGAATCGCCGCCTGAAGTCGCCCATCTGGGGCCAGATGTCCATCTGCTCCATGGGTCGGTCCGTGCCGGCCATCGTCTCTTCAGTGCGGGGTTGCTCGGACTCGCGCGGATGCTGGTCCTCGTCGCGGACCGGTTCAGTGCGACCCATCACCTCGGGGTTGGTACGCATCGACTCGCGCTCGGCCTGACGCCGATCTTCCGGCCTGCGCTCGTCCCGTGTCTCACGTCCCATATCGCTCATGAGGCGACCTCCCTGCGGGAAGCCTCCCGCGATTCCTTCGCGGTCCCGATCGCGTCATCGACGATGTGCTTGTAGTGCACCATCGCCTTACGCATGCCTTCAGTGCCCTGTCTGCCCTCGTCGCTCGAGGCCGCCGCGCGCGCGTGTTGCAGGTCATTCGGCACGTCTCGCCCATCGGGCATCGTCGCCCCGCGCTCACTCAGGATCAGCACGGCGACACGGTCGGCTTCCTGCACCGCGGCGCGCGGATCCTCGATGAAGCGGCTCTCGAGGTTGCTCCACGTGTGAGCAAAACGATCGCGCGACTCAGCCGGAAGCGGACGAAGCCGGGATGACCGCCGCGTCAACGCGACGATGAGGGCGATCGCGAGGATGACCACGACCGCAACGATGAGTACAACGATCAGTGTCTGTGTCAATTCTCTTGACCTCCTAAGGAAGGAAACGGGAGGCCCGGTGTCCTTACTCGCAAAGGCGTTTTACTGTTAAGACATGTCGAGGAACCAACAGCGCCCGCAAATTCCGAACGATATGAGGGCATTCAATGCGAAGTTGATCGAGGAATTCCGCGCCAACCAAGGTCAGATGAGTGGCCAGATGGCGGGGAGACAGCTTCTCCTGCTGACCACGACGGGGGCCAAATCGGGCCGGCAACGAACGGCGGTCGTCGGCTACCGGCCGTATGGAGACGACCTCGCAATCATCGCCTCGGACAACGGCGCGCCGAACGCTCCGCAATGGTTCGCCAACCTGGAGAAGGACCCGGTCGCGACTGTGGAGGTGGGCAGCGAGAAATTCAAGGTCCGGACCCGCGTCGCGTCACCGGAGGAGCGCCCGGAGATCGCCAAGCTGATCGAATACCTGGGGCCTCAGCAGAAGCTCACTGAGCGTGAGATCCCGATCGTGATCCTGGAGCGCGTCTAGCTCAATCGCTCCACGGGCCGTTGCCGCTCAAGCGGCGCGGTTCGATCCTGATCACGTAGCCGGGCGGTGGGTTGGGCATCGGCGGGAACTTGACGTCAGGGCCCATATAGACGTGAGCAAGCCGCTGCAGCAGCTCTGGCGCACCGCCTCGCGTCACGCGAGCCCGACCGTGCACCACCAGGTACTCGGCCAGCCCATGGTTGCCCGTGCGCCCGGTCTCGATCGAAAGCACCACACGCGCGTCGCGCTCGATGTTCTGCACCTTCCTGTTGCGCGGCAGCGAGCCGATGACAATCTCGTCATCCTCCACGCCGATCCAGACGCACGACATCTGCGGGCTGTTGTCGGGATTCAGCGTCACGATGTGGGCGAGGCGGCCGGACTCGAGCGCCGCCATCGCCTCAGGCGAGATGTTTGCCACGCGCCCTGACCGGCGGGGAAGAGACAAGCTGTTCACGCAGCCCGTCCATCCGCGCCTTCCTCATGTTGCTTCTCATGATCCATGCGACGTCCCTGTCGGTCGAGCGGAGCCACTTCTCCAGGTAGGGCTTCGCGTTCCGCGGCGCTGCGGCGGCGGCGATGCTCCATCCATAACCCAGTGCCTTGCGCAAACCCTCGAATCCCTCGTCGCGGCGATCGGCAGCTGAAGCCAAGGCAACCGACTTGGTGATTCCGTCCAGGATCACCAGCACGGCCACCGCATCCTCATTCCTTTTGAGGATCGCCGGCTCGCACAACCCCGCGACAGCGGCGCGCTGAAGGTAGGGGCCCTCGCGTGCCCACAGCCTCATGAGCGAAAGCAGCCCGGGCATGTCCTCCGAGCCCAGACGCTGGAGCGCCATCGCCACGCCCTCGCGCACCCGCCAACGCGGGTCTGAAGCGAGCTCGTGCAGCCACTTGATCACCGCGTCGGGCTCGATCAGGGCGATGCGGCCCAAGCCGGCCGTGCCGCAGAGGGCCAGAAACTCGTCGTGGGAGGCCGACAACCGCCATAGGCGGTCCGCGTCCGCTTCCTCGGCGACCGCCGCGACCAGCTCGAGGTTGGCTCGTGGCCCCGGTAGCCCCGAATGCTTCCGCAGGTAGGGCTCCCAGTTCTTGAGCCCGCGAAGCTCGTTGCGATATCCGTCGGCGCGCGGACCCATGTGCCCGCGATCCTAACCGACAATTCGAGCATGGAAGCGGCACGGGCGAGCGCACTCCGTCGCGGCGTCCAGCTGGAGATCCTGACCATCGCCTGGATGCTGATCGAGGCATGCGTCGCCGTCGGCGCGGGGATCGTCGCGCGCAGCGTCCTGCTGACCGCTTTCGGCATCGACTCGGTAGTCGAGCTCCTGAGCGGGATTGTCCTGTTTCGCCTTTTGACTGGCCGATCCGGAGAGACCGCCGCGACCCGTATCTCTGCCGTTTTGTTGATCCTGCTGTGCGCTTACGTCCTTCTGTTTTCGATCGCTGGGTTGATTTTTCGGATCGAGCCGGAATCCTCGCTCGCCGGCATCGCTGTCAGCGCCATCGCGATCGTTGCCATGCCGGTGCTGGCGCACCGCAAACGCCGCGTCAACGCCGTGTTGCAAAGTCCCGCGCTGCGGGCCGACATCGCTGAGTCGATCAGCTGCGCGTATCTCGCCGGGATGACCCTGGTCGGCCTTGTCGTGAGCATGCTCACCGGCTTGTGGTGGATCCAGTACCTCGCTGCGCTGGGGTTGCTTGCGTGGCTTGTACCAGAAGCACGCGAAGCGTTGCTCGAATCATCCCCATCCGGCGGCTCCGCCGCCGACCTCCCCCGTGAGCAGGGAGGTGAAGAATAATGGCCGGGTGAGCGAGGGAGACATGGACCAGCCCAGACACCATCAAGACAAGCGCCGGCTGATGCTGACGCAGATTCTGCGCAGCCCGGTCCTCAACCCGGCCGGGACTGAGGTCGGGCGCGTGGAAGACTTCATCGTCAAGCTCGGCGATGGTACCTACCCGCCGGTCACCGGCCTCAAGGTTCGCGTCGGCGCGCAGGACGTCTTCATTGGCAAGTCGGTGATCGAATCCCTCGAGCCGGGCGGCGTGCGGCTCAACACACACACCATTCGCACCGAGGCATTCCAGCGTCGACCCGGTGAGGTGTTGCTGGCGACGGATGTGCTGGGTCGCCACCTGGTCGACGTCGCCAAGGGTCGCATCGTGCAGGCGCACGACCTGGTGCTCGCGCCGAGCCCTGAGGGCTGGTACCTCGCCGGCATCGACCGCAGCCCGCAGGCGATGCTGCGCCGGCTGCTGCCGCGGCGCGGCCGTCCGGACCTTCGCCGCCACGCGATCCTCGACTGGAAAGACGTGCAGCCGTTCGTCGGCCAGGTTCCGACGGCCAAACTCTTGATGCCCCTGCAGCGCCTGCGCAGGCTTCACCCGGCGCAGATCGCGGACATCATCGAGGACGCCTCGCATGAAGAAGGGCAGGAGATCATCGAGGCGGTCGAGAGCGACCCAGGGCTGACGGCCGACATCTTCGAAGAGCTGGACGCGGAGCATCAGGTCGAGTTCTTGAAGTCGAAGTCCAATGAAGAGGCGGCGCGCATCCTCGAGCGCATGGCGCCCGACGACGCGGCCGATCTGCTCGGTGAGCTGGACCAGGAGCGGCGAATGCCGGTCTTTCAGATGATGTCCACCAGCCAGCAGCACAAGCTGCGCAAGCTGCTCCAGTACCACCCGACCACGGCGGGCGGAATGATGAGCCCCGACTACATATGGGTCGTCCGCGGCTCAACCGTCGACATGTCAATCGAGGCAGTGCGGACTGACGATAAGTCGCCGCACCAGCTGCTCACGACGGTCTTTGTCACGGAGCAGGACGGCACATATATAGGTAGTGTCGGCGTCGTCGAGCTGCTCCGCTCCGATCGAGCCGGCAACGTCGAGGACCTGGAGCTGAGCAAGGTCTACGTTCACGGCAACGCGGACTTCTCGGACGTCTCCCTGACCATGGCCGACTACAACCTGACGGCGCTGGGCGTGGTCGATGCGGCGGGCAACCTCATCGGAGCGATCTCGTCTGACGATGTCATCGCAGAGCTCATCCCGGAGGACTGGCGCAACCGCGTCGAAGCCTCCACCGGCGTATAGACCGAAATGTCTGAGCGCGAGTCAAACCGAAAGGACTCGCGCTTGAAGCCAACGTCCGCCGTGCTCGACGATTTGAACCAGGGCGACATTCACGGCGCGTTCGGCACGATCCGAGTGAGCGATGTCACGCCGCGACGCACATGGCGCCGACGCATTCTCACGTTGCTCGCGATCATCGGGCCGGGTCTGATCGTCATGGTCGGCGACAACGACGCAGGTGGCGTTTCCACATACGCGCAGGCCGGGCAGGACTTCGGCTACTCGCTCCTGTGGACGCTGCTCCTGTTGATCCCGGTCCTGATCGTCAACCAGGAGATGGTGGTGCGGCTCGGGGCGGTCACGGGCGTCGGCTACGCCAGGCTCATCAGCGAGCGGTTCGGCCGCAGCTGGGGATGGTTTTCCGCCGGCGGGATCTTCTTGCTGAACTTCCTCACCATCAGCACGGAGTTCATGGGCGTCAGTCTGGCCGGCGAGTATTTCGGGCTCAACCCGGTGATCGTGGTGCCGATCGCGGCCGCGGTCCTGGTCCTGATCACGGTGAGCGGCAACTTCCGGCGCTGGGAGCGGGCGATGTTCGTGTTCCTGTTCGCCAGCCTCCTGGTGCTGCCGCTGCTCGTGCTGAGCCACCCGAGCGCGGACGGAGTCCTCAAGGGCTTTGTGATGCCCGGCGTCGAGGGTGGGCTCACCTCCAACTCGGCGCTGCTGATCGTCGCCATCGTCGGTACGACCGTCGCGCCGTGGCAGATGTTCTTTCAGCAGTCCAACGTCATCGACAAGCGGATCACGCCGCGCTGGCTCGACTACGAGAAGGCGGACACCGTGCTCGGCGCATTCGTCGTGGTGATCGGTGCGGCCGCGATCATGATGGCGACCGCGTCGGCGTTTTCCGGGACTCGTGATTTCGGCCATTATCAGGATGCGCTCCACATCGCCCAGGGCCTGCACGGGAATGTCTCACCGGCGGCAGGCGCCATATTCGCGTTGCTTCTCTTCGATGCCTCCATCGTGGGCGCGTCGGCCGTCACCCTCGCCACGTCGTATGCGTTCGGCGACATTTTCGGCCTTCGTCACTCGCTGCATCGGGGGGTGCGCGACGCGAAGCTCTTCTACGCCTCGTACACGGGGATGGTGGCGGTTGCAGCCGCAATCGTCCTCATCCCATACGCCCCACTCGGCCTGATCACAACCGCGGTCCAGGCGATGGCCGGCGTGATGCTGCCGAGCACCACCGTGTTCGCGGTGTTGCTCTGCAACGACCGCGCTGTCCTCGGTCCCTGGGTCAACCGGCCGTGGCTGAACGCGGTCGCGGGCATGATCGTCGGTGCCATGCTCGTCCTGTCGGCGATCCTCGTCATCTCGACCGCGATCCCGTCGGTGGACGTCCCGACGCTGCTCGCCGTTCTCGGCTCGGTGGCCGCTGCGGCTCTGCTGGCACGCATGGTCTGGAGCTGGTTCACGTCCCGCGGCGCGCCGCCTCCGCCTCGCGTTTCGCGCGAGGAGCGTGCCAACTGGCGGATGCCCGCTCTCGCCTTGCTCGAACGTCCCGCCTGGTCGACGGGCCGCCGCATCGCAATCGGCGCGCTGGCGGGTTACCTGGTGCTTTCGATCGTGATGCTGGCCGTGAAGGCGGTTCAGCTCGGGATGCGATAGGCGGTCCTTCAGGACCGTTAACAGCTCGCTTACAAAGCAATACCGCCCCAGGGTCTAGAATGCTCCCCCGTGCCTCTCGGCCTGAGACCGGGGCACCGCATAAGAGCTTCACGCCGGCGGCTTAGCCCACTACGCACAAGCTTCCTTGTCTTGCTTGCCATCACTCTTTCGTCGGTGGCGGGTGGGCTTGCGTATTTCCTGCCGGCCGCACAGTTCGCGATCGAGTCCGCAGGCCAGGTCATCACCGTACCCACACCTTCTCCGACGGACATCTTGCTGTCGCCGTCGCCGCAGAAGCCTTCATCGAGCCCGGTGACCGGCGCGTTCACAATCCTCCTGCTCGGCTCCGACGACGACTCGAAGTTCAATGCCGACCACATCCTGACGCAGTCGATGATCCTCGTCCGGGTGGTGCCTTCGACCAAGCAGGTGACGATGCTGTCGATCCCCCGCGACCTCTATGTGCATCTCTCGACCGGCGGTTTCGGCAAGATCGACGGTGCGTACTCGTATGGCGGTCCAGGAGCGGCGATGGCGACCGTATCCCAGGATTTTGGAGTCCAGGTAAACGACTACATCTGGGTTGGTCTGCTGGGTCTCATCAAGCTGATCGACGCCGTCGGTGGCGTCGACGTGGTCACGAGTCATCCCGTTTTGGACGACTACTACCCCTCCGACATCGCAAGCCATTCTCCTTACGACTATCAACGCGTCGCGATCTTGGGCGGGCCTCAGCATCTCGACGGGATTCATGCCATGCAGTACGTGCGCTCCCGGCACGGCGACCTGCAGAGCGACTTCGGGCGATCGCAACGCCAGCAGCAAGTGCTGCTCGCGATCCGTCAGAAGGCCAAACTGCTGTCGCCCGAGGATCTCCCCGCGCTGTCAGCGGCGCTGGGTGGTGAGCTGAAAACAAGCATCGGCCTTTCCAAGGTCGCTGCACTTTTGCCTCTGGCGGCGAGCTTTGACAATCCAGACGCGATCCGCCAGATCGTCCTGCTCCCGCCCTACACGCACGGAGGTGGCCCCGGCGGCAGCGTCACAGCCAATTGGAGCTTGATCTTGCCCCTGGTGCATCAATACTTTCCATGATCAGTCGTGGGCTGCTCGGAATCGTTCTCGTGGTCGTGATGCTGGCTGCCGGTCCTACGACGTATCTGGTTCTGGCATCGAAGACCTCCAAGGTCGCCGCTCCGCCGCAGAAGCCCACCGCATCCACTCCGCGGCCTCAGGCATACACGCTGCCAGGAACGATCTACATCGCTCAGGAAGGCGCTCTGTACAGCCTCGGCGCCGGGCGCTTTCACCAGCTGACACCCGAAGCTGGTTGGACCATGCCGGCGTTGGTTCCCGACGGCACCCACCTCCTCGCCGTCAAGACGAACGGCAGGTATTCAGACGTATTCGTGCTGAACCGATTCGGGTCGGTGACGAAGCGCGTGACCAACAACGCCGCTCCTGCGCGTAACCGAGACACGGGCGCCAACCATTGGGCCTTCTACCCACGCCTGAGCCCAGATGGCAAAACTTTGTGGTTTGCCTACGACCAGCCGAAGTACGGCTATGACGTGATCATGTCGGTCTGGGCCATGCCGCTCAACGGGACGATCAAACAAGGCAAGCTCTGGACCAGCGCCAACGATTACTCAGGCGGCGATGTCCAGCCGATCCCCGTCAAGACCGGAATGATCTATACGAAATACGGCTACGGGACCGACACCAAGTTGGTCGCACAGCTCTGGTTTACCAGTCGCGCTCGAGCGGCAGGAAAGCCATTGACGAGTGCCGGCGAGGACTGCCGCAGCCCCGCGGTGTCGCCGAGCGGCACCCAGATCGCCATGATCTGCACCTACGAGAAGCAGGTTTCGTACCTGGTCATCGCGTCGTGGAACGGCAGCACCTCGCGCCCGTGCCGACGCCTTCGCCGAGCGCCGGCGCATCGCCCGCCGAGTCGCCGAGCCCGGTCGTGCCCGTCAAGCCGATCCAGGTGACGACGAACAACGGCTTCGACGCGACGTCACCTCTGGCCTGGGGCTAACACCCAGGTCCTCGCCCCACCACCGGCTCGGCGTTCGCCTTCTCCGCCACCGGGGCGGTGATGTAGTGCTCGGCGACCATCTGGGCAAGGACCTGTGAGCGCCGCTGGCGGGCGGCATCGGGATTGACCGTGGGGTCGTAGATCGAGGGCGCTTGCGTCACCCCCGCCAGGAGTGCGTACTGGCCGAGGGTCAGGCTCCCCAGCGGCGCGTGGAAGTACACGCACGCGGCTTCGGTCACGCCGTAGAGGCCGTACCCCGTCGTGATCTCGCTCAGGTAGTCGGCGAGGATCTGACGCTTGGTCAGCACGCGTTCGATCTTGAGGGCCAGCGCCATGTCCCTCACCTTGTTGTACCCGCGGTCCGATCCGCCAAGGTAGACGTCCTTCGCGAGCTGCGCGGTGATCGTGGACCCGCCCTGGCATAGGCAGAGGTTGGTCAGGTCATAGAGGAGCGCGCGGCTGAGCCCGATCGAGTCGATCCCGTGGTGCGAGTAAAAGCGCTCATCCTCGGTGGCCACGACGGCGTCCGCCAGCAGCGGGGGCACGTCGTTTTCGCCCAGCAGCGGGATGCCGCGCGCCTCGGTCAGCGCCTTGACCCGCGCCTGGATACCACTCGGGTCGGGTGAGGAGACCCACACCACGGTTCCTCCTGCGAGCACGATCGCAGCCAGCACGGCGATGGCGAGCGCGAGCCTGCGCAGGGGAGAGCGGCGGCCCACGCTGGCTACGAACGCCTCGCCGGCGGCGGCGGTTACGCGCGATCGGGCCGAGATCGCGCAAGTTCCGTGGGACAATCTCGTCGCGATGACCATCAAGTGGAAAGTCGCCCTTGTGGAGGACGACCGCCGCCTCGCGCGGGCGGTCGCCGCAGGGCTGGGTGAAGAGGGCTACACGGTGCGGGCCGTCGACTCGGCCGGGCGCGGCCTGGACCTCGTCCGGCAGTGGAATCCGGACGTCGTCCTTCTCGACCTGATGCTGCCCGACAACGAGGGACCGGAGCTGTTCGAGGCGTTTCGAGCCGAGACCGACGCCGCGCTTGTCGGCATCAGTGCCCGCTCCTCTGTCAGCGATCGGATCGCCGGCCTGAAGCTCGGCGCGGACGACTACGTGACCAAGCCCTTCGCCCTCGAAGAGCTGATGGCGCGCGTCGAAGCGGTCATCCGCCGTCACCGCGGCAAGGGCGGCGCTCGCCTGTCCGCCGCCGACGTAATGGTCGATCTGAGCGAGGGCATCGCCACACGAGCAGGCCGTCGGCTGTCGCTGACCGGGATCGAGTTCCGAATCCTGACCGCCCTGATGCGCAACAGCGGCCAGCTCGTCACCTACGCGCAGCTGGCGGAAGCTGTGTGGGCAGTGACGACCGGACCCGAATCTAACTCACTCGAGGTGCACATCTCCCGGATCCGGCAGAAGCTCGAGCAAGATGGGCGTTCCAGGCTGATTCAAACCGTACGCGGCCTGGGCTACAGGTTCGGTACCGAATAGGGAGCGTGGCGAGATGAGAGCGCGAAGCGTGGTAACCGGCTCGGTGGCGGCGATGGCGATGGTGATCGGAGGGGCGGGTAGTGCTTCGGCGAACATCGCGTGGTGCTCGGCGGATCCGCCTGCCAGAACGGTAACCGGCGACGGCGCGAACCTGACGGTGAACACCTACGTCACGGTCCTCAAGCCAGAGGTGCACTACTTGAACGACTTCCAGAGCGAAGCGTCGAGCGCTCCCGACGGCAGAGGTGGCACGCTGATCACGGTTCGCGTTTACGTGCCGGCCGGCCTCAGAAGCGCCCGCGTCACAAGCAGCGTGAACCGCTACCAGGTCTCGGCGTCCGCGGTAAGCACCGGCGGCTCCGTCGTGACTCTCTTGCTGGACGTGCCCAAGAGCTGAGGATCGTGGCCCCGGCCTTCACGACCTTCCCGAGGCCGCTGAAGGCATCGATCGTCGGAGTTCCGGCGGTTGGTGTCGTGCTCGCAGCGGTCGTTGCGGCCACCTCCGGCACCGCATTCGAGGCCGCCCAGCCCTGGCGCTGGTTGCTGGTCCCGGGATGCTTTCTCTCGATCGCCCTCGCGGAGAGATTCCCGGTCAAGATCGGTCTCCAGCAGAAAATCAGCCTCGGCGCTCTGCCGTGCATCGTGGCCGCATTGATGCTGCCGCACGGGATCGGACCGGTGACGGCGGCTGCCGGGGTGCTTGCCGGCAATGTCCTCGTTCGCCGGACCTGGCCGGAGAGCGCGTTCAACGCCGGCAACACTCTGGCCGCGGCGGCGCTGGCGGCAGGCATCGGGGTGATTGGTCGTGACGGCGACGCCCTGCAGGACTTTCGCGCCGCTGTGGCGGGGCTCGTCTACCTGGTGGTGAACCTCGGCCTCGCGGTGCTACCGGCTGCGCTGCACAGCGGGCGCCCCTACCTGACGTTGGTTGGCCAAGCCCTCTCAGCTACGTGGCCTGCGTCGCTCACCCTTGGCGCGTGCGCCGTGACGATCTCGGTGCTCGCGGTCGAAGCGCCCGTCGCTGCGCCGTTGCCCTTGATCGTGCTGCCGATGATCTACCGAATGAATCGCGCGATCGAGGCGCAGGCGCGGGCTAACGACCAGCTGGCGGGTGTCCTGGCCGCACAGCGGCGATTCCTGACCGATGTGTCGCATCAGGTGGCGACGCCACTCGCCACGATCATGACGAACCTGTCGATCCTGAGACGCGCGAATCGCGGCAAGCCGGCCGAGGATGCCGTGGACGACAGCGTCGCCGAGGCCGAGCGGATGAAGCGGATGCTGGCCCGCCTGCGCTCGCTCGCGCACGCGGACGAGGATGTGCCGTTGCGTCGAGAGCTGGTCGACCTTGCTGAGTTGACGGCTGACGTCGTTCGCGCGTACACGGCCCAGGCCGCGACTTCCGGCGTCGAGCTCGTCACCGACGTGACCGACCACACGCGGATCAACGCCGACAAGGACCTGCTCCGCGAGGCAGTCGCCAACCTGGTCGACAACGCGCTGCGTGTGAGCCCGCCTGGAGCGAAGGTGACGCTGCGGGTCGATCGGGGCTCGATCGGACCGATGATCGCGGTCGCTGACAGAGGGCCTGGGATCGAAGCAGAGCGCCTGCCCCGATTGTTCGAGCGCTTTCAGCGCAGCGACTCGGGCAGCGGCTTGGGACTCGCGATCGCGCGGCGTGTCGTCGAGCGGCACGGAGGGACGATCCGCGTGAAAACCGCGCCCGGCGCCGGCAGCACGTTCACGATCGAGTTGCCCGCCTAATCTCCCCATCGGGGGAGAGGATTCGGAAGAGGGGGCGGGAAGCCGGCACTTTCCCGCGCGGAGGGCTAGGGAGAGGGGCGGAGGTTTGGACTAACTTACGTCCGTGGCCATCATCGTCTGCCCGCAGCCCCAGGCGGCGGAGATCGGCCTCGAGGTGATGCGGCGCGGTGGCAACGCCGTTGATGCGGCCGTCACGTGCGCCTTCGTGCAGGGTGTCATCGATCCGCAGATGTGCAGCATCGGCGGCTGCGGCGCGATGCTCGTCCACAACGCGCAGGGCGGCGATGCGCTGCTCGAGTTCTACGGCACCGCGGGCTCCCGGACGCGCGAGGACCAGTGGGAGTCGATCTTCATCCGCGAGGCAGCCGACCGCTACGGGTACGTGCTCGAGGGATGGGTCAACGACGTCGGCTATCAATCCGTCGCCGTTCCTGGCACCGTGGCCGGCTTGCATGACGCGCTGGCCAGGTTCGGCACGATCTCATGGGAGGAGGCGATCGAGCCAGCGATCCCCCTCGCCCGTGACGGATTCCCTGTCCCCGGCTTCGTCCACGGCTACTGGACGATGGATTACGGCCCGGACGTTGTGCCGAACGCCCAGCGGATCCAGGTCACGCCGGCGGCGAAGGCGATCTACACGCACGACGGCGCGCTGTACGCGATCGGCGAGCTGTTGGTCCAGGCCGACCTGGCGCGCACGTTGGAGCGGCTGGCCAGCGAAGGCCCCGATCTGTTTTACAAGGGCGATATCGCAGATGCGATCGCCGCCGATTTTGAAGCCAACGGCGGGTTCATCACCAAAGAAGACCTGGAGGGCTACACCGTCAACGTCACGGAGCCCATCCGAGGCACCTACCGGGGTCTGCAGGTGGTGGCGGCGGGGCCGCCCGCGGGTGGTTTGACCCTCTTGCAGATGCTCAACTTTCTCGAGGGTTACGACCTGGGCGCCCACGGGTGGCCGAGCACAGAAGCCGCGCACTTACTCATCGAAGCGATGGCCTGGGCGGTCGCCGACCGCGAGCTGCACATCGCCGACCCCCGCTTTGTCGACATCCCCACCGGCGCGCTCGCCGACAAGCATTACGCGGCGAAAGCACGCGAGGTGATCGCGGACCGCGCCGATACGACGCACGTCTGCGTGGTTGATGACGCGGGCAACGCCGTCTCGCTTTCCCACACGCTGGGCTCGTCGAGCGGCGTGGTCACCCCCGGCCTCGGCTTTTCCTACAACGACTACATGAACTGCTTCGACCCGCGGCCCGGGCGGCCCAACTCGGTGCGGCCGGGCAAGACGAGGGTGACGATGATGACACCGACCATGGTGTTCGACAAAAACAGGCTGCGCGTGTGCGTGGGGGCGCCTGGCGGGACGAAGATCGTGACCTCGATCCTCCAGATCCTGGTCAACGTGCTCGACCACGATATGTCACCGGTCGAGGCGGTGAGCGCGCCGCGCATCGATTTCCAGGGTGAGATCGTGCAGGCCGAGCATCGGGTTCCGCGCGTGGTCTGCGAGGGACTCGAGCGGCTCGGCTACAGGGTGAATCGCCGCACGCTGAACTACGACACGTACTTCGCGCGGCCGCAGCTCATCGTCGGCGAGCAGGATGGATACCTGTCGGGCGCGTCGGACCCTCGCAAGGATGGCGGCGCGGCGTTCGACACGGAGACCAAATGAGGTTCAAGGACCGTGTTGCGTTGGTCACCGGCGGGGGTCGTGGGATTGGCGCCGCGACCGCAGAGCTTTTCGCACACGAGGGCGCGCGTGTGGTCGTGTCTGATATGGACATCGCGCCGGCGGAGGAGGTCGCCAAGCCGATCGGCGGTCTCGCCATCGCGTGCGACGTCACGAGTCGGGAGCAGGTCGACGATATGGTGGGGAGAGCCGTGCGCGAGCTCGGCCGGCTCGATGTGCTCGTGTGCTGCGCCGGCATCACGCGCGACAACCTTCTCTTCAAGATGAGCGACGACGATTGGGATTCCGTCATCGACACGCACCTCAAAGGCACCTTTCTGTGCGCGCGGGCGGCCCAGAAGCCGATGGTCGATCAGAAGCACGGCAAGATGGTCTTTCTCTCCTCGACGTCGGCTCTCGGTAACCGTGGGCAGACCAACTACTCCACGGCCAAGGCGGGACTGCAGGGCATGGCGCGGACCCTGGCCATCGAACTGGGGCCGTTCAACATCAACGTCAACGCCGTCGCGCCGGGATTTGTGGAGACGCGCATGACGCGCGCAACCGCGGAGCGGATGGGCATCGACTTCGAGGCCTTCAAGGTGGGCGCCGCGTCACAGATTCCGCTCGGCAGGATCGGCCAGCCAGAGGACATCGCGAGCGTGATCGCGTTTCTCTGCAGCGGCGAGTCGAGCTTCGTCTCGGGGCAGACGATTTACGTCCGGGGAGGCCCCTAGCAAGTTTCAACTCCCGCCTGCCCGGGAGGTCGGCGCGCGGTGCGCGCCGGGTGGGGAGAACTGGTTGGCAAGGTCCGATTCGAACGGACGTTGAGCGTCCTTGTGAGCCGGCTACGACTCCAAGTCAGGCGGCGGGGCAGCAGGCGAACTGTTGTTCGGCGCAGGGCGTTCTGGCGTCCAAGCCCTCAAATTCGAATTGAATTCGGACGCGAAGGCCAAACTCTTCTCGCCAACCTACCGGTTGTAGCTCCTGTAGGGTTGACTGCCTCGCTGACCGTCTGTTACGGTGGCTCGGTCTTCTGGGGATCCTCCCGCCGCCAGGGCGGATTCACCAAATCCTAGGGGTAGGCATTGCGAATTAATCGTTACCTGACCCATGCCGTCGTGCTCGGAATAGCGGTGGCTATGTCCAGTTACGCGGCGATGGACCGTCACTTTCCGACCACGCTCACTGCGTACACGGTCGCCGCCGGCGAGAACCTCAGGACGATCGCGACGAGATATCACGTGAGCGTTCCGGAGATCCGCTGGTCGAACACCAACCTCTTCTCGAGCGACTCGGTCGCCACCGGCGACCAGATCGTCATCCCGCCGGTGCATGGGGTTGTGGTGACGACGAAGGCGACGGACACGGTCGGCGCTCTGGCCACGAAGTACTCGGTCGACCCGCAGGCGATCATCGACTTCAACCGCCTGCGCACGGCGGCGCTCACCCCGGGCATGACCCTGGTCATCCCTGGCGGCAAGGGTGGCGCGTTCCCTCCGCCGCCGGCTCTGTGGCAGATCCTGGCGCAGCAGAACACCGCCCCGTCCTCCTTCCCCGTGAAGGTCGTGGGCTGCTGTCTCGGCCCATATGTCAACAACAAGTTCCCGGTCGGCTGGTGCACCTACTACGTGGCGACCAAGCGGAACGTGACTTGGAACGGTGACGCCGGCTACTGGTATCAGAACGCGGCGGCGCAAGGCTACGCCGTTGGACCGACGCCGAAGGTCGGTTCGATCATGGTGACGTGGGAGAGCTGGGCCGGGCACGTCGCGTACGTGGAGGCGGTCAATTCCGACGGATCTTGGGTGGTCTCGGAGATGAACTGGGTCGCGTTCGACGTGATCGACGAGCGAACCATCAGGCCGGGCCAGCTCGGCTCGCGACTGGTCGGGTTTATCTACTGATCAGGTAACCGCCGCCTCGGCGCCTCGCGCCGCCCAGCTCTCTTCCATTCTTTCCGTGTCCTGCTTGACTGTCTTCAGACCCATGGCTGCGGCCACGGCGGCGAGGATGAGCAGGGTGGGCGAGGTGATCAGGAGCGCCAGCTGAAGGTTGCCGCCGAGCCAGTCCGAAAGCAGGCCCACGTCGAACGGGGAATGGGAGTCGCCGAACACGTGCGCGATGAAGAGGAGCAAGGTCACCGCACTCGCTCGTAGGCCAGGCGACACCACGTTTTGGGATAGGGCTGTGAATGGCCCGGCGTAGAGGTAGAGGGCGATCACCGCAAGCAGGAACATCGGCACAAAGACCGGGACCGGCCCGATGTTGAGCGGGCTGACGATGGCGATCGTGACGAGGACCGCGCCGGCCACAAAGCCGGCGATCCCGACCTCGAGGTGAGCCCTCGGAGTCTTGAGTGCCCGTTTGTCTGCCAGCCAGCCGCCGGCCAGTGTGCCGATGAGGCCGCCGACGACGATCACCACTCCAGCCAGGAGGCCGGCGTTGGTGGCGCTCAACTCGAACCTCCGTTGGAGGACGGTCGGCAGCCAGAAGGCGTTGGAGGCAAGAACGAAGAAGAGGAGGGTCTGGGCGACGATCGTCGCCCTCAGCGTCGGGATGCGCAACAGCTGCAGAAACTGCTTCAGGCCGGCGTCAGCTGTCTTGGCAAGGCTGGGCCCCCTCTCTACGGCGCCTCTCAGTGGTTCTCGCATTCGGTACGCCAGGAGCGCGAAAAGAAGGCCTGGGCCACCCGCGATGAAAAAGACCGAGCGCCAGCCGAATTTGTCGGCGAGGTACCCGCCGCCTGCGAATCCGAGGGCGATGCCGACCGTGCTTCCGGCTCCCCAGATTGACATCACCCGGCTGCGCTGCTCTTTGGGGAAGTAGTCGGACATCAGGCTGGTGCCCGCGGGGTAGTAGCTGGCCTCGCCGATGCCGACCACGGCCCGGCTGAGGAAGAGCTGGAAGTAGTTGCGGGCGAAGCCGGTCAGGAGGGTGGCGACGCTCCAGATGGCGATCCCGACAGCGATCACGTTCTTCCGCACGCCGCGGTCGCCCCAGTAGCCGAAGGGCACCGCGGCGATCGCGTAGACCAGCAGGAAGGCGGTGCCGAACAGGCCTATCTCGGAGTCGGTGAGGTTGAGCTCCCGCTTGACCATCGGTGCCACCGAGGCGGCGACGTAGCGGTCGAGATAGTTGAAGAGATTGATCCCGAACATGAGGGCCAGCACGTATCGCGCGTACCCTCTGGCCACAGGAAAATTATGAGGTTGGACGCCTGGGCGCCATGGCGAAGGCCTGGGGCGTGATTTCGTACGATTACGGCTCTTTAGTGGGTCGGCTGGGCATTGGCGAGCTCAAGTGGCTGTAAACCACCCGCGAAAGCTGTGGGGGTTCAAATCCCTCCCGGCCCACCACCCCAAAAATCGGTCCGTCACGTTCATCTCGATGCATCAGACGCGTCTCCGCGCAAGGGCGGGGGGACTGGCTCGTTGTCACATCCAGGGTGACCGCGCAATTGCAGGCGGTATCCGCGGGAGTAGCCCGACGTCGTGACGGGACCCAACCCGTCCAATATGTCGTGCGCCTGGCGGCCGCCTGGCGGCCGTGGCACTCATCTACTGGGTGGCTGCGCGTCTCAGCCTGAACCTTGCCCTTATCCACGGGCAGGTCACCCCGATCTGGCCGCCGACAGGAATCGCCCTGGTCACCTTCCTCACGCTCGGCCGCCGGATGTGGCCCGCCATCGCTCTGGGCGCGTTCGCGGTCAACCTTCCGCTCGGCCCGTCCCCCCTCGGGGCCGCCCTCATCGCGTCGGGCAACACCCTCGCGCCGCTGGTCTCGGCCGAACTGCTCGGGCGTGCAGGGTTCCGGCGCCAGTTGGATCGCGTGCGCGACGCCGTCGCAATCGTCGCGTTGGGCGCTCTGATCGGCATGACGATCAGCGCCACGATCGGCACCTCGGTGCTGACTCTGTCCGGCGCCGTGCCAATGAACAACTTCGCCTCGACCTGGGCAGTGTGGTGGGCGGGCGACGCGATGGGGGTGCTGCTAGTCGCCCCGATGCTCTTGAGTCTCGTTCCGCGGCCAGGGCTTCATCATCTCGGCTGGCGCCGGAGCGCCGAGCTGACCGCCCTGCTCGCCGGCATCGGAGGCGTGACGTACTTCCTGTTCGAAAACCAGTTTCGACTCGAGTATCTCGTCCTTCCGCTGATCGCAATCGCGGCGTGGCGGTTTCGACTAGCGGGTGCCGCACCGGCAGCCCTCATCGCCTCGGTGATCGCGGTGTGGGCGGCAGTAAACGGAGTGGGTCCGTTTGCGTCTGAGACGTTGCTCGAAAAGATGGTCACCCTGCAAGCGTTCAACGTCAGCCTCAGCCTTGCTTCATTCGTGCTCGCCTCATTTGCCGAGGCCCGCCAACAGGGTGAGGAGATATCGCGTCTGTATCAGTCTGCCAGCCTGGCGATTGCCGCCAAGACTAACGCCATCGATGTCGCAGCTCACGAATTGGGGCCCCCGGTGGCGGTACTCACCAGCTATCTGGCGATTCTTTCTGACGGCAAGCTCGGACAACCCCCTCCCAAGTGGAGGTCGATCCTATATGTGATGGCGGACAAGGCCTGGCAGGTGAATCGGATCATCAACGAGCTGGTCGAGGCAGCGCGGATCGAATCTACGGTGCAGCCAGCGCAGCGCGCCTACCTGGATCTTCGCGAAGCCATCCGAGAGGCGACGGATAGAGCACGGCCACGCGTCGAGCTGAGCGGGGCGCACATCACGCTCACCCTGGGACCGGAGCCGGTGCCCGTGGATGCCGACGCCCGCCAGATCAGTCGAATCCTTGACAACCTGATCAACAACAGCTTGACCTACGCAGCTCGTCCGCCACGCCTCAAATTGGATGTGGTGGCCGAGGGAAAACGCGCCGTCGTCCGTGTCATCGACAATGGCGTCGGGATATTGCCGTCCGAACATGCCCATGTCTTTCAACCCTTTCATCGCACGAAGGACCCGGCGTTTAGAAGCGTGCCTGGCGCCGGCCTGGGCCTCTATGCCAGCCGCATGCTGGCCGAAGCCAATCTCGGCAAGCTCACCCTGGAAAGGACCGAACCCGGCGTCGGGACTTGCTTCGCCCTCGACCTGCCGCTGGCCACATCGAAACCGGTTGCGACGACCACCGCCTGACGAGGCCCTACCCGGTCATCTCGTCCGCGCGACCTCGGGCGGATGCAAATTTGGTCCAGCGAACCCAGGATCACATCTCTAGAGTTACGTGTGCGACGGGCTGTCGCCGTTGCGACATCGCCCATCGCGCGGGGGAAAGGAGGACCTTCAGGTGATCTCGAGACGTCGCGTCTTGTTTCCGCACATCGGCACGCGGCCACGGGTCCTCGTACCCGTTCTCATGGGCCAGATGGCTCGACCGGCGATCAGCGTCGGTGACGCGCTCGCGACCTCTCCAGGCGGATCGGGCAACGTGCTTGGTCTCGTGGAGATCCGCGCCGGCCGTGACAACGAGATATTTGCGCAGGAGCAGCGACGACGAGACATGCTTCGCTGGGTCGCGGGGCTCGAGTATCCGGGTGACGGTCACCGCCGGCTGAGCGTGAGTTTGCGCATGGCTGCGAACCTGGCGAGCAGCATTCGTGACTTCGCCGCCGAAAACGAAACCACGAGCCTTGTGCTCGAGTGGCCCACTGTGTCCAGCCCCCGTCGCCATGGATTGATCGACCTGAGCCGCCAGCTGTTGCCCGACCGTGGGACCGACATCGTCTTCGTCCGCTCGAACCCGCGCGCGCCACACGAGGCCATTGCACCGCGGACGATTCTCGCCGCCATCCGAGGGGGATCGAGCGCCCGCGTCATCGCGTCCATAGCATCGGCCCTGGCCGATGCCTGTGGCAGCGCCCTGACCCTGACCCACATACAAACCGACTCCCAGCACCCCGACCGCTCTCGCCGCGAGTGGGACACCTTTGAGCAGATCGTCGATGAATTACACAGGCCGTCGGCAAAGGTCCGGGTCCGCCACCACGAAAATGCGGCGATAGGCCTTCTCGAGGAAGCCATCGGCCAGGACCTCGTGATCCTGGGTTCGCGTCTCAGTCCATCGAAGCCGGAAATCCCGATCGGTCGAGAGCTCCAGCGCATTGTCCGCCGGCTCGAGTGTCCTGTCCTTTTGGTCCGGCCTAAGCACTTTTCGCCCACTGACTCGGCCCACACTGCTGCGTCCAACGGTCACGGAGTCTGAGCCGGATGGAGCAGACCCCTGCCCTCAAGGCGATTGGACGCGACGCGGCAAGGGTCCTGGGTCAGTTCTCGCCGATCATCCTCAGCAATCGGGCGCCGGTGGAACCCCTGTCCGACGGTCGGCTCGCACCCGGCGCCGGAGGGCTGGTCAAGGCGCTCAGCTCACTCGCCGCCGCCACGAAGTCCTCCTGGGTCTCGGCCGCCAGGACTGACGTCGAGCGGAACATCGCCAGGTCGGGCGCTTCCTTGAACTCGAACACCGACGCTGAGCGGGCCTTTCCGATCTTTCTCGCTCCGACCGACGCTGCGGCATACCAGCTTCACTACACGATCATCAGCAATCCGCTGCTCTGGTTCGCCCACCACTACTTGTGGAACATCGCCGTGGAGCCAGTCGTTGACCAAAGTCTTCACAAGGCTTGGTTGGACGGCTACCGCGTGGTCAACGAGGCGGTGGCAAGGACTGCGCTCGCCACAGCTCGCCGGCTTCCACGCCGCCCGCTGTTCCTGACCCAGGACTATCAGCTTTACCTTGCTCCCGAGCTCATCCGATCCGAGATGCCAGATGCGGCGATGCAGCACTTCGTGCATATTCCCTGGCCTGAGCCACGCTATCTGAAGGTGCTGCCGGCAACGATGCGTGAGCCGATCTTCAAGGGCCTTCTTGCGAACGACATCATTGGATTGCAGACCAGCCTGGACGTGCACAACTTCCTACGGTGCTGCGTCGAGTTGATGGGCCTGCGAGTCGCGGAGGCCGAGGGTGCGGTTCTGTACGGGGGCCGGCTGGTCTGGATTCGAGCGTATCCAGTCTCAATCGATGTGGACGCTATGAGGCAGCTCGGCGAAACGCCGAAGGTCCGGGAGCTTGAGGCCGAGGTCGCAGAGTGGCGCACCGAGAAGCTGATCGTCCGCGTTGACCGCACGGATCCGTCGAAGAATTTGATCCGCGGTTTCCTTGCCTACGAAAGGCTGCTGGAGGATCACCCCGAATACCACGGTCGTGTTCTGCTGTGGGCGTTTCTGCAACCATCGCGACTCGACGTGGTGGCCTACCGCGATTATCTCGACGCCGTGCAGGCGACAGTTCGCCGCATCAACGTGCGATTCCGGTCAGACACCTGGGAGCCGACACGACTTGAACTGGGCGAGGACATCGATCGAGCGGTTGCCGCATTCAAGTCGTATGACGTTCTGCTCGTCAATCCGATTCTGGACGGAATGAACCTCGTCGCGAAAGAGGGGCCGGTGGTCAATAAACGGTCGGGTGTGCTGGTCCTCTCAGAGTCCGCCGGCGCGCATGAGGAGCTTGGCACGCACGCGCTGAGCATCAACCCCTTCGACGTCGACGTCACCGCCCGAGCAATCCATCGAGCGCTGCAGATGGCACCGCTGGAGCGAGCCGAACGATCGAACGCGATCGGGCAGATCGTGGCCACAAATGACGTCGCGCGCTGGATCCGACTTCAGCTTGAGGACATACGGTCCCTTACGCCACCTCTCCGAGGTCAGTCGCGGGCCCGAGACGCGCGCCCGGTGCTCGTCGGCAGATGAGGTCGGTTCCGATCAGGCCGTAATCCCAGGCGTGTGCGATGGCCTCCGTATGGCGGCGGCGGAAGTAGCTGGGCGACGACTTTCGGACGCGAACCGACCCGGCCAGGTTGATCGGCACCTATGTCATGTGTCGATTCGGGACGAGCCTGATCGTCGTCTAGCTAAGGGGGCGCGACGAGATGGCTGGATCGCCCCCCGGATAGGAGGTCGGCGATGGATGTTCACAGCAACCGGCGGGCGATGCAATGGTGGTCGAAGGGCGCTGTCGTAATCCTGGGCACGCTTACCTTGAGCCCGGGAACGGGGATCGCCCTCGCGAGCGACACCGCAACCCGACCGACGATCGGCGACACGACGATCTTTGCGAGTGCACCGGCGCCCGGGCATCTCTTCGGGGTGGCCGTGGACAACGACCGGATCTACGTCTCGACGAGCGCCGGCGACTTCTTTGCCGACCCGCCGACGGGCGGGCACCTCAATTCGGACGGCGAGCGGGTATTTGCGTACGACAGAAGCGGCAGGCTGGTCCAGACGACCATCATCACCACGCGGCCGAACGCGGACATGGGCTTGTTCGGTCTCGCGCTGGACGGAAACCCAAGGCCGGATCGTCAGCTCTACATCGCGGACATGAACGGGCGGATCCTCCGTCTATCCCTCGACCAGAAGAACCCCACGCCTGAGGTGTTCGCGCAGCCGCCTTCAGAGCTGGCGGGCGGCTGGATGGTCACGATGTGGAACGACCTCGTATTCGATCGTGCCGGCAACCTCTACATGACCGACGACAAGCCAAGGCTCTGGAAGGTCACGCCGGAAGGGCAAGCCTCGATCTGGTTCGAGGACCCCAGGTTGACCGGACTCTTCGGCTTTGCCGGCGGTCCGTTGGGTGGCCGGATCGACCCAAGCGGCACGTTCTTCTACTTCACGATCACCGCGTCGGCGACTTTTCCAGGCGAGGCTGTCGTGTACCGGCTTCCCCTGGTCGAGCATCCGTCCGCATCCGACCTCCAGGTGGTGCACCGATTTCCGGTCGTCTCCGGCCAGGCCCTTCCACAGGCCTCAGGACTCGCATTTGCGGCTTCCGGCAACATCTACGTCGGCCTGATCGGCACCGACCAGGTCGCGGTGCTGGATCCGGGCGGGAACGAGATACGACGAATCTCGAGCCCGCTCTTCCACTCGCCCTGGGGGCTAGCTTTCGTCGGGCAGTCGCTGCTCGTGACGAATGCGGACATCCAACCATTCGAGATCCCCGATCACTGGAACGTGCTGAAGGTGTTCGTGGGCGAGAGGGGACTGCCTCTCAACCGGCCGAGAACCTCAGGCGAGGATGACCAGGCTTAGAAATTCGGCTCCGCTTCGGAGCGGGCGAGGGGTGAGGCCGATTTGGTCTCACCCTCTGAGCCGCCGGCCGCGTCCTAGAGGGTCAGGATGACGTTGCCGGTCTTCTGCTCGGTTTCGACGTATCGTGACGCTTCGACAACCTCGTCGAGCGGGTAGGCGCGGTCGACGACCGCGCGGTACCTGCCGGCCTCGATCAGCTGCTGGATGAACAGGACATCCTGTTTGGTATAGCGAGGCGGGAGCCGGAAGACCACTTTCTTCGCTCCTGAACGAGACGGTGACATCGCTCGAATCAGATTCTCGAGTCCGTCAGTCGCCAGGTACGCGCCGCCCGGCTTCAGCGAACCTCTGCTCCGCCGGAATGAGTGCTTCCCAACCGCGTCGAAGATCACCTCGTATGTCTCACCGTTCTGCGTGAAATCTTCCTTCGTGTAGTCGATCACCCGGTCGGCGCCGAGCGAGCGCACCAGCTCGACGTTCTTCGTGTTGCACACCGCGGTGACGTGGGCGTCGAAATAACGGGCGAGCTGCACGCCGGCAGTACCAATTGCACCGGAAGCGCCGTAGATCAGGATGCTCTGGCCCTTCTTGAGGTCGGCGCCCCTCAAGCACCAAAGGGCGTTGAGTGCCCCGTCCGGGATCGCCGCCGCGCCCTCGAAGCTCATGTCCGCCGGCATTTGCGCGATGCGCGCGCTCTCTTTCACGCGGACGAACTCCGCGTAGGCACCAAATCTGAATCCGGTGCTCCCGAAAACACGGTCGCCGGCGCCAAACTCGGTCACCGCCGACCCGACCTCGACCACCTCGCCCGCGAACTCGCTGCCCAGGATCGGCTGTCTTGGCCGCCGGAATCCCGAGACGGCACGGCTGAGCAGCGAGATGCCGCGGCCGCCGCGCCGGTTCGCTTCGCGGGTTGCGCAGTCAGCCCGGGTGACGGCGACCGCGCGGACGCGCACCAGCACCTCGTCCTTCGTGGGCACGGGCCGCTCGATCTCTTCGATCCGCAGCACCTCGGGCGGACCGTACCGGTCGTAGACAACCGCTCTCATGCCCGCATTCTCTCCGCATCGCTGAGCTCTAGACTGGGCGGCATCGTGACCGCCCCCACCCCACGGGATGGCTACGCGACCATCTCCGGTCGGGGCCTGGATTGGGAGTCGGTCCCCATGCGTCTGTTCCAGAAGGCGAAGAAGCTCGGCACGTGGGATCCCCAGTCGCTCGACTTCTCGTCCGATGCTGCCGACTGGACCGGCTTCGACGACACCGAGCACGACTTCCTGCTCCGCACTCTCGCTTTGTTTCAGGCCGGTGAGGAAGGTGTGACCAGCGACCTGCTTCCGCTGATCATGGCGGTCGCCGACGAAGGCAGGCTCGAGGAAGAGATCTACCTCACGTCCTTTCTTTGGGAGGAGGCCAAGCACGTCGAGTTCTTCCGACGCTGGCTCGACGAAATTGCGATGGCTCATGAAGACCTGGCGCACTACATGACACCCAGTTACAGACAGCTGTTCCTCGTCGAGCTGCCCGCTTCTCTCAACGCGCTGAAGACGGATCGTTCGGTCGAGGCGCAGATCAGAGCATCCGTGACCTACAACATGATCATCGAGGGAGTGCTCGCGGAAACCGGATACCACGGATTCCGCCAGTCGCTCGAATCCAACCAGAAGCTTCCAGGCCTGCTCGACGGCATCCGCCTCATCGCTCGCGACGAGAGCCGTCACATCCGCTACGGCGTCTTCCTCCTCAACCGCCTGATCAACCAGTCTCCCGACGGTTGGGAGGTCATGAACCAGCGCATGAACGAGCTGCTCGGACCCGCCCTTGGCGTCGTGAGCGAGTTCTGGGAGTTTTATGACGAGGAGCACAGTCCATTCGGCCAGCGCGTGGAGACGTACCTGGATTTCGCGAGCACCCAGTTCGACAAGAGGATGAGAGTCCTCGAACGCGACCGCGGCAAGAGCATCGAAGAGATCGCCAAGGCGGCCCTCGCCGACCTGTCCGAGGAAGAGACGGCACCGGCGCCTGTGCTCGTGCGCTGAGTCCCGGTTCTGAGTGTGCGTAGCATGGCCGCGATCGCGACTCCGCCGCGAAACCGATGCCTCATGCGTCGGTGGCGGGCATCATATGCTCGTGACTCTCAGGCGACCGAGCGCGCTGATCCCGTTGGCGATGTCGCTTGCCGCCCTGGTCCTGGTCCTCGGTCACACCGCGATTTACGGCGGCGCCCGCGAGCCGGACGAGGGCACCGCGGCTCATCTCTGGCAGCTGCTGATGGCAGGTCAGATTCCGTTCATCGCGTACTTCGCTGTCACCTGGCTGCCACGAGACCCCAAACGAGCGCTGGCCGTTCTCGGCCTGCAGCTCACGGCTGGACTCGCCGCGGCCGCTCCCGTTTTCCTGCTCAGGCTTTAGCCGCGTCACGGGCCGCGCCCAGGACGTCTTTCGCCGTGGCGTTGTAGTCGGTGAGGCCCGGCCGCGCCAGCCGCACCACCATGTGGCGAGCGCCTGCAGCGGCATAGGAACTGAACCACTCGGCGGCTGACTCGATAGTGCCGGCATGGCACCCCTGCGCCCGGGCCATGACCTCGGCCGGCACCCCGTAATAAGCCCGCATGTAGGCGTCGAGCTCGCCGGCGGCCTCGGAGGCACCATCGGCGATCGCCACGGTCAGATAGACACCGGTCGCGATGCTGTCGGGGTCTCGGCCGGCGCGCTCTGCCGCGTCCCGCACCGCTCGGAGCCCCGACGCGTACTCGCCAGGTGTCGGGCTGAACGGCAGCCATCCGTCGAAGTTCGTGCCGGTCTCGCGGAGCATGCGCGGCCCGTTCCCTGCCAGCCAGATCGGCGGACCGCCGGCACGGGAAGGTTTCGGTTGGAGATCCATCCCCGGTTCCTCGCCTCGCCACAACCGCTTGCAGCGCTCGATTGCCTCCAGCATGGCGCCGATCCGGCGGTCGCTTGGCACTCCGATGGCGGCCAGCTCGGCGTGCGTACCCGGCAGCTCGGCCCCGGGGCCGACGCCGACGATGACGCGCCCGCGGGAGAGGCGGTCCAGTGTCGACAGCGCATGGGCCAGCGAGAGAGGGTGACGGAGCAGCGGCAGCAGGACGGCAGTGCCGAGATTGACCCGTGCCGTCGCGCCCGCAACCGCGCTCAGCAGGGAGAGCGGCTCCGCCCGGGGCCGCGCCAGCAAGGAGTCGCCGGCCCACACCGAGTCGTAACCGGCCTGTTCCGCGTGCCGTGCCGCGTCGACGATGAACGCCAGGTCGCTGTCCGCCCACAGGAGCGCCTCACGCGATGGCAGCAACAGACCGATTGCTCGCGATTGATTCGTCATGCGATCACCATAGGTCACAGATGCCCGAGGGCGACACCATCTGGCGAACCGCCGCGACGCTGCGCCAAGGCCTCGAAGGCAAGCGAGTCCGCGCCGCCCGGCCCGACATGCTGAAGCGCCTCGCAGGAACGACCATCACCGAGGTCAAGCCGGTGGGCAAGCATCTGCTGATCCGCTTCGACAACGGTCTCGCGATCCACTCCCACATGCGGATGCAGGGCGCGTGGCATCTCTACAAACGTGGCGAGCGATGGCGCCGGCCGGCCTGGCAGATGAAAGCCTTGCTCGAGACCGACGACGTCGTCGCCGTCTGCTTCGGCACTCCGGTGGTGGATCTCGTCCGCGACGAGACGACGAAGGTCGGGCATCTCGGGCCCGACATCCTTTCCGACGATTGGGTGGCCGGCGACGTGGTGGCGAGGGTGCGCGCCCTTGCAGCAACGGCGGTGGGCGAGGTGCTCCTCGACCAGCGTGTGACGGCCGGGATCGGCAACGTCTACCGGTGCGAGGCGCTATGGCACACGCGCATCAATCCTTGGACGAAGACGAATGACCTCGACGACGCGCGGCTGACGGCGCTCTTCGAGACCGCACACGAGGCTATGCGCGCCAACCTGAACGGTGGCTTCAACCGCCGCTTTCCCGGCTACGGCAGGGGCGCCGTCCACGGCCGCGGCGGCAGGCCCTGCCCGCGCTGCGGATCCCGGATTCTGGTGCGTGCCCAGGGTGAGCACGCCAGGCTTACCTATTGGTGTCCAGCATGTCAGTCTTGATCTCAGCCAACCCAAGTCCCGGTGCCTGTCCTGGGGCTCGGCGTTGACCTAGCGCGATGGCAACCGTCCACGGCGTGGCACGCAGGGCTCGATCCGCCACCAAGCGCGGCGCCTCCAATCCCTGGCTCGAGTTCCTCGAACGGGCCGGTTACATCGTCCGCGGCGTGCTGTACGCCGCGATGGGCACCTTCGCCCTGGGTCTTGCGCTGGGTTTGGGCGGCACCGCGACCGACCAGTCCGGCAGCCTGGTCATCCTTACCGGTGGGCCCGTGGGCAGGGTTCTGCTGATCGCGGTGGTCGTCGGACTCGGCGCCTACGCCATCTGGGGATTTGTCAGAGCGACCTTCGACCCGCTCCACCGCGGCCATGATGCAATCGGAGTTGCCGAGCGCCTGGGATTCGCCTGGAGCGGAATCGCCTATTCCTCGATCGCCCTGTTCGCGCTTCACCTGATCGTCGGTAGCGCCACGCCGAAGTCGCACGACGCCACGCAGGACGCGATCGCGAAAGTCCTCGCCCTTCCCGCGGGCCAGTATTTCGCCCTCGGCATCGGCATCGTCGCGATTGGTGTCGGCCTCGGACAGTTCTTCGACGCGTACAGGGCCATCTTCAAGAAGGACTTGAAACGCACCGAGATGAAGAAGGCGGAGAGGAAGATCGCCGACACGCTGGGGCGGCTCGGCATGATCTCGCGCGGAGTCACTTTCACGCTTGTCGGATGGTTCGTGTTCCAGGGCGGATTGCACCGCGATCCCTCCGAGGTGCACGGTTTCGGCGGCGCTTTCCTCGCGCTGCTGGCTGCGCCCTACGGTCGCGTCCTGCTCGGCATCGTTGCCGCAGGTTTCATCGCGCTGGGTCTGCACTCTCTTGCCTGCGCGCGCTGGATCCGCCTCCTCGGAAGCCGGGCTTGAGCGTCGCCAAGACGGAGACCAGGGCCACGCGCCTACTCGTCATCAGCCGCGGCGCCGGCTCGATGAACGAGGAGGTCGAGAAAAAGCTGCGGTCCGCCTTCGCCGATCACCTGATCGTCGACTTCGACCCCAACGAGGACATCGGGAAGCTTGTCTCGTCGCGGGCACGAATCATCGTGGCGGGAGGCGACGGCACAGTGGAATTCATGGTGCGCAAATTCGCCGATTCCCTGCATCCGATCGGCGTCATCTCGCTGGGCACGTTCAACAACCTCGCACGCGCGCTCGGCCTCCCTCCCAAGATCGAGGACGCGATCCAGGTCGCCCGCCATGGTCGCGCGCGGCCGATCACGCTGGGCAGGGTCAACAATCACGTTTTCGTAGAGGCCTGCGCGATCGGACTGTTCGGCGAGACGATCGCGCTGGGCGACTCGGCCAAAGACCTCGAGTTCGGTCAGCTCGCGGTCAGGCTGAGGGACGTCATCGCAGCCAAGCGATTTCAGTACGACCTCAGCGGCGATATCGAGGGAAGCGGCTCCGCGATGTCGCTCGTATTCAGCAATACCTCTTCCATCGGCAGCCAGCTGCCGATCAGCGACGGGACCCCGATCGACCCTTACCTAGAGTTCTCTGTGCACGCAGGCGAATCGCGGACCGATATCGCCATTCGCGCATTCAAGTCGGCGCTGCTGATGAGGCACACAGAGGACGGAACCGGCCAGGTCTTCAAGTTCAGCAAGCTCGAAGTCAAGACCAAGCCGCGCGTTCGCGTCTATGCCGACAACTTCCAGGTGGGGCTGACGCCGGCGCGGATCAGCGCCTACACGAGCGCGCTCAAGATGCTGCTGCCGAAATGAGCGCGCAACCTGTCGAAAAGGCCGCCCAGGAGGTCATCGCCGGCGATCCGCGCGAGAGCGCCCGCGCATGGCTTTGGCCGCTGACGGTCGCGGTCGCAATCATCTTCGCCATGGACACCTACCTCGTGGCCACCCAGCCTCTGCTGCCATTCGACGTCCCGGTGGCGATATTCATCCAGTCGTTTCCGTGGGGGCCCGTCACGTACATCTTCGACGCCATCAACTACACGGCGGGCTACGTGCAGGTCGCGGTCGGCGTGGCGGCCGTAGTGATTCTTTTTCTTGTCGAGCGGCGCGCCGGCTACCTGATGGCGATCGGCTCCATCTCCAGCCTGCTCGACAACCTGATCAAGCTCGTGATGGCGCGCCAACGCCCGGCCACCGACATGATCCACATCCTCACACCCGCACCCGGGTACAGCTATCCAAGCGGGCACGCGGTTTTCTTCACCTGGCTCAGCTTCATGCTTGCGTTCTCGCTGGCGCCGCACGTCAGACCGCGCCGCCGGTGGATCCTCTGGGTCGCGGCCGCGATCGTGATCTTCCTCGCCTGCTGCGCGCGTGTCTGGGCGGGCGTCCACTGGCCCAGCGATGTGGCCGGCGGATTTCTGCTTGGCCTCGGCTGGTCCGCGTTTGTCGTCTGGCTGCCCGAGCGCTGGCTGCCCTCGCCGACCTGGAAGTGGTTCAGGGCAAGGCGCCGGCGCGCCCCGACCTAATGCTCGGCTCGGACGTCGTAGCGCTTTGCGAGGTCCGCGGGCAAGGTGAGGGCGGGATCCAGCTCCTCAAGCAACCCGCCTTCCTGCAAGGCCCTGACCACCAGGCTGGTGCAGATCTCGTGGCGTCGCCTGATCCAGCGCACCGGCCATCCGAACAGGAGGTAGAGGCAAGCTCCCAACAGGTCCAGGAAGCCGAAGGCCTGCCCGATCTGGCTGGTCGCGTAGGCAACGACGCGGTTTCGCGCCGCCGCGTCCAACTCGCCGCCCAGACGAACGAGGCGATACTCGTCGTCGCGATATTTCGCGAGCGGACTCTGCACGATGCCGCGCACCTCGGCCTCGATCAGCACGTCGGGAGCCGCGACAAGAGCGGCATGACTCCAGTGCGCATAGACGGAATCGCGCCCGCGAAATCGCCACTTCTGGGCGAGGCTGATGAGTCCCGCGATGAGGTGGTGGCGGTGGGCGAGGATGAAGTCGCCCGGCGACAGCCCGCGGGCCTCCTCGCCCGGACCGAATCGCTGCGCTTGCGCCATCTCGATGCCATAACGCCCAGGGCCGCATGAACCGGCCGCTGTTGGTGATCGCGCTGGTGATCGCTTTGGCCGCCGCCGTGCTGTCGGTCTATGTGGCGGGCCATCCGTTCATCCCGGAGGACGCACTGGTCGAGCGGGACATCCAGGCGACGGATTGGGGGCCGCTCGCAATCACCTTCCGATTCTTCAGCTGGATCGGTGACGCCAAAGGCCTGGTGGTCGAGATCCTGATCTTCTTCGCGATCCTGATCTTCAACCGCCGCGCGTGGCTCTTTGCCGGCGGAGCCGCTCTAAGTGGTGGCTGGTACGAGGCGGTCAGCCACCTGATCGTGCGCGTACGTCCGACAACCGCCGACGTGCTGCGCGTGACGGAGCATCCGGGCGCGTCGAGCTATCCCAGCGGGCACACGATATTCATCGTCACGGTCACGGTCGTCTTGATGCTGTGCTTCGGCTACCGATTCCTACCGCGGTGGGCGCGAGTCATCGGCTGGATGGCCGTCGTCCTGATCATCGTCGCCAACGCCATCGCGAGGATCTACACCGGCTCGCACTGGCCGACGGACGTGCTGGGTGGGATCCTGATCGCGGTCGCGTGGCTCACGTTTCTCATTTCGATTCGGCTGGTATCGGATGGCGTGCTGGGTCGCGTCAGAAACCCGGCGGCCAGACGAAGTCCGGCGGCGGGCTGACCGTAGGCGGGGTGATCTCCAGCGTGATCACCTCGTGCTCCTCGAGCACGATCGAGCGCGGGTCGCCTGTGAACGGCTGCGCCGCGCCTCCACCGTCAGTCGCAACGAAAACGGCGAGTCGTTCGGCGCTGGTGAGCGTGATCGTCGAGACGTGACCGCTATCCAGCAACTGCTTCTGTCCGCTCCACGAGGCCCACACCTGGAAGAAGTCGCCCAGCGTGAACGCGCGATCGCTGGGGGCCTCGATGTGGATGATGCCCGCTTCGCCGCTGTGCATGTGGAGCCAGTAGTAGCAGTTCCCTGCGCGGCCGAAGGTGGTCGGGATGGCCACCTTCTTACCCTGGTTCAGGATCTGGATCGCGGCGTGATAGTGGACCTGGGTGTGCTCGAGTCCGTCGCACGGCACGCCCGCGGCGGATGAGCTCACGTTCCTGGTCGGCGTAGCGGACGCATTGAAGCGTGTGAACGCAACGAAGGCGAATACGGAAACCGTCACGAGCACCAACACGACGCCCCCCGCGATCAAGCCGATCACCGCGCCGGTGGAGATGCCGCCGCCACGCGCCTGGCGCGCAGGCACCCACCTGTGGCCATCCCACCACCAGAAGCCGTCCGCCGAGAGGCGCGGGTCGCGCGGGTACTCCACCACGGGAGCAGAAGCCTACACCCGGTTCTGGGAGGCGCCTCGATATGCGCGCACGGCATCGCGCACAGCGTCCGGTTGGCCTTCCAGGCCGGCCTCGACGGCGTCGGCCAGGCGGTCGGCGGCCTCGAGTCGGGCGCGGGTGGCCAGAATGTCGAGCTCGAATCGGCGGCGGTAGCTGTTCATCGCCCCGCGGAGCGTGCCCCTTTCTTTCACGGCGCCGGCCACATCTCGCGAATGGCGGCCTCGCCGGCGCCGGGGGAGGTCATGTCCACTGCAGCCCCGTCGAGCTCGAACGTGATCCAGCCGCAGCACCCCCGCTCGACGTCAATGAGCTGGCGCAGGGCGTCCGCGCTTCCTGGGTGGACGACCAACCGAACCCCGCCAGGAATCTCGTCGCGCGAGAGGAGCGATAGGCGGAGCAGCTTCGCCCAGGCCGCCTGCGTTTGCCTCAGATCATCCGGTGTGAGGGCACACGCGATCGTTTCCGACGTCGCACGAATTGTTTCCATTCGCAAGCTCCTCTAAAGGCGGCTCAGATTCGCCAGACGCAGCCTACGACAGTCAGCGGAATATAGCTCCGCTCGGCCGCGGAGTAGTGTTGGTCGAAAGCACAAGGAGGTCCGCGATGGCTGTCTCTCTGAAGTACATCTTGGTCGAGGACGCGCCGCCTGCGGCCATCATCACCCTCAACCGCCCCGACCAGCTGAACGCCCTGTCCACCGGATTGATGGAAGAGCTCACCGCCGAGCTCGAACGCCAGGCATCGAGGGCCGAAGTCCGCGCCATCGTCATCAACGGCGCGGGCCGCGCATTTTCGGCCGGCCACGACCTGAAGGAGATGCTCGACAAGACGCTCGACGAGGAGCGTGAGCTGTTCGCTGTGTGCAACAGGCTGATGGCGACGGTGCAGTCGGTACCGGTTCCCGTCATCGCCGCGCCCCATGGCATCGCGACGGCCGCGGGCTGTCAGCTTGTCGCGACCTGCGATCTCGCCATCGCAAGCGACGACTGCCGCTTCGCGACATCTGGCGTGAAGTACGGATTGTTCTGCTCCACGCCCGGGGTCGCGGTGGCGCGGAACCTCGGCCGCAAGCACTCGCTGGAGATGCTGCTCACAGGTCGCTTCATCGACGCCCCCACCGCGGAACGCTGGGGTCTGATCAACCGGGCGGTGCCGCGCGAGAAGCTCGAGGCCGAGGTGATGACGCTGGTGAACGAGCTCGCGCAGCTGAGCCGTTACGCGCTGCAGATCGGCAAGGAAGGTTTCTACGAGCAGGTCGAGTCGAAACAGGCGGACGCCTACGCGCTGATGGCGGAGGCCATCTCCTGCAATGCGGTCGCTCCGGACGGGCGCGAGGGCATGAACGCTTTCGTCGAGAAACGCAAGCCGGTGTGGAGTTCTTAGCGCCGACCGACGACTGAGCGATGAGCTCCGCGGCGCTCGGCCGATGAGTTTCGTCATGAGCCGCCGTCCTATGAGCAAACGCGATTGGAGGCTGGCATGAGATTGGTTGCAACCGAATACCTATCGCTCGACGGAGTGTTCGAAGAGCCCGGAAAGTGGTCTGGGCCCTGGTTCAACGACGAAGCTGGTCAGTTCAAATGGGACGAGCTGCAGGCTAGTGACGCGCAGCTCCTCGGCCGCAAGACCTACGAGGGCTTTGCTTCGGCGTGGCCGACGATGGAGGGCACGGGGGAGTTCGGCGTGAAGATGAACACGATGCCCAAGTACGTGGTGTCCTCGACCTTGAAGAATCCCGAGTGGACGGGCACGAAGATCATCAGAGGAGATGTCGCCGACGAGGTCCGCAAGCTCAAGGAGCAGCCCGGCCAGGATCTGTTGCTTGCAGGCAGCGGCCAGCTGTTCAACGCCTTGATGGAGATGAACCTGATCGACATCTATCGGTTCATGGTCCACCCCGTCGTCCTCGGCAAGGGCAAGCGTCTCTTCGCCCACGGCACCGATCAGATCCCGCTCAACCTGACCGAGATGAAGCGATTCGCGTCGGGGATTGTGATCCTGGAGCTGGAGCCCGCGAAAAGCTAGCCGGTGGCGGTTTTCCCTGCCCGCTCGCCGGGGAGGGTCTGGGAGGCCGCGCAATCCCGGCACAAACCGCCGAAAACAACGCGGTGGCTTGTGACTTGGAAGCCGGTCAGGTTGTGGACCTGCGCGGTCGCGTCGTCCAGCACGCACCCGGGCACCTCTTCCACGCGTCCGCAGCTCTCACATCGGATGTGCTCGTGGTGGCCTTCCCGGAGCTCGAAGCGCGCACGCCCGTCCCCGAGGTCGATCTTGTCGACCACGCCCTGCCGCTCCAGGAGGCTCACGGCGCGGAAGACTGAGGAGTAATCAGCGGAGCCAAGCGACGACCGCGTCGCCTGGAACAGCTCGTCGATCGACCATACGTGGCGCTCCTCGGTGTCGAGCAGCCGGCGCACCTCGTCCGTGACCGGGCTCGGCCTGGGCATCCAGGCACTATATCGCAAACCACTTGCGCAAGGTGCTTGTGCAATACTCTTGCGCACCTTGGCAGCGCTCCAAATCGAGCACGCCGCCGTCCGGTTGGGCGGACGGCTGATCTGGACCGACGTCGACCTGGAAGTCCTGGAAGGCGAGTTCGTCGCCATCCTCGGACCCAACGGGGCGGGCAAGTCGACGCTCCTGAAAGCCCTCCTCGGAGTGGTATCCCTGGCCGAGGGTTCGCTGCGCGTATTCGGCCGGCCGGTCCGCCGAGGCAGCGACGAGATCGGCTACCTGCCACAGCGTCGCCGGTTCGACCCAGACCTGCGCATCCGCGCATTCGACCTTGTGCGCCTCGGTCTCGACGGCGAGCGTTGGGGGATGTCGCTGCCGTCCACCGTCAAAACAAATCGGGTCACCGAGATGGTGGAGCTTGTGGGAGCTAGCGCCTACCAGGACCGGCCGATCGGAGAGCTTTCCGGCGGCGAGCAGCAGCGGATCCTGATCGCGCAAGCCCTGGTCAGCGGCGCCAGGATGCTGGCTCTCGATGAGCCGCTCGAGAGCCTTGACCTCAACAATCAGCAGGCGATCTCGGAGCTGATCCGGAGCATCTGCCAGACGCGCGGCGTCACCGTCCTGCTCGTCGCGCATGACATCAATCCCATCCTTCCCTTCGTCGATCGCGTTGTCTACGTCGCCGGCGGCCACGTGCTGTCGGGCACGCCGCAGGACGTTATTCGCACCGAGACGCTGACCGCGCTCTACGGAACCCCGGTCGAGGTGTTGCATTCGAGCGACGGCCGCATCGTCGTGGTGGGCCAGTACGAGCCCGTCACGCACCACCCCGACGACCACTGATGCCTGAGCAAGGGCTGTCGTGGGACGTCGTGGCGGATGTCCAGCTCCTGCTGCAGTTCCACTTCATGCAGAACGCTTTCCTCGCGGGCACGCTCGTCGCGGTGCTCGCCGGCGTGGCGGGCTACTTCGTCGTGCTGCGCGGACAGAGCTTCGCGGCGCACATGCTGTCGCAGGTTGGCTTTCCGGGCGCCGCCGCCGGCGTGCTTCTCCACCTCTCGCCGGTGCTCGGGCTGATCGTGTTTTGCGCCGGGGCGGCGGTGGGCATCGCGGCTTTCGGTCGCGAGGTCGATGCCGGTCACCGGCTTGAATCGGCCGCCATCGGCTCGATCCTCGCCTTCTCGCTGGGCCTGGGCTTTCTCTTCGTCCGGCTGTACGGAGGCAGTGCTCAGGGGATCTATGCGTTTCTGTTCGGAACGATCCTCGGCATCACCGACCGCGACGTGCAGCTGACGTTCGCGGTCGCGCTGGTCACGATCGGGTTGCTTGCGGCCATCGGACGGCCGCTCATGTTTGCGTCGGTCGACCCCGACGTCGCTCAGGCGCGCGGCGTTCCCGTGCGGATGCTGTCGCTGGCTTTCTTGCTCATCCTCGCCCTTTCGGTGGCGATCACCGTGCAGATCGTCGGCACGCTGCTGATCTTTGCGCTGCTCGTCGCCCCCGCCGCGTCCGCGCTCCAGCTCACGGCGCGGCCTGGGCGCGGGATCGCGCTCAGCGTCGCCCTTTCGCTTGCCTTCACCTGGCTGGGACTTGCGCTCGCGTATTTCACAAACGTCCCGGTTGGCTTTTTCATCACCACGCTGGCGTTCGTGTTCTACGTCGCGGTCCGGCTGGTCACGGCACGCAGCGTCCTGATATCGCCGGCATGAGCATGTTCGCGCTCGAGTTCATGCGCAACGCGTTCCTCGCGGGAGGATGCATAGCGCTCGCGGCGGGGCTCGTCGGCTACTTCGTCGTCCTGCGGAACCAGGTCTTCACGGCCGACGCGTTGAGTCATGTCGCCTTCACCGGCGGTCTCGGCGGGGTGCTCGCCGGACTCAACCTCCTCGCCGGCGTCTTCGGCGGCTGCGTCGCGGTCGCGCTCGCGATCGGCGCGCTGGGAGGCCGCGCCCGCGGCCGCGACGTGGCGATTGGAACCGTGTTCGCGTGGGTGCTCGGCCTGGGCGTGCTGTTCTTGAGCCTGTACACGACCGCCCGCAGCGCTGCGTCGGGAACCCTCGGGGTCAGCGTCCTGTTCGGATCGATCCTGGGCCTCCAGCCGGCGCAGGTGATCGTCGGGTCGCTGACGGGACTCGCGACCGCGGCCGTGATGCTCGCAATCGCGCGCCCCCTGCTCTTCCTCAGCGTCGATCCCGAGGTGGCGGTCGCGCGTGGAGTGCCCTCGCGGGCATTGTCGGCGCTCTTCTTGGTCCTGGTCGCGGTCACCGTCGCGGAGTCGGTTCAGGCGGTGGGTGCTCTGCTGATCTTCGGCCTGATGGCCACTCCAGCTGCGGTCGCTCAGAACCTCTCGACGCGTCCATGGGTTGGGATGGCGCTCTCAGCCGGGATTGCCGTCGCCGTCGTCTGGCTCGGGCTTGTCCTCGCCTTCTATGTCGCGTTGCCGGCGAGCTTCTTGATCACGGGCGTTGGCTTTGCCGTGTACCTCGCGTCGCAGGTCGCGCGGCGGATGGGTCGGCTGACATGAGGCTCGTCGGCGTCGTCGTGATCGCGTGCTCACTTGCTGCGTGCGGACTCAGCCCGGCACCGGCTGGGTCGAATGCCTCCGGCAAGGTCCAGGTCGTGGCCATCGAGAACTTCTGGGGCAGCATCGCGGCCCAGATCGGCGGCGAGCACGCCGCGGTGACGAGCATCATCGCCAACCCGGACACCGACCCTCATGACTACGACCCGACTCCGCAGGACGCGAGAACGATCGCGCAGGCGAAGTATGTGATCGTCAACGGCGTCGGCTACGACGCCTGGGCGGCCAAGCTGTTGAACGCGAATCCGGCGCCGGACCGGAGCGTGCTCACAGTCGGCGACCTGGTCGGCAAGAAGGTGGGCGACAACCCCCACCTCTGGTATTCGCCCTCCTACGTCGACCAGGCGGTGGAGCGGATCGCGTCCGACCTCGGCAAGATCGACGCCGCAGATGCGGCGTACTTCCAACGCCAGGCGGCGGACTACAAACGTGTGGGTCTGAAGAGCTACCACGACACGATCGCCGCAATCAAGCAGAGGTACGGGGGAACGAAGGTGGGCGCGACCGAGAGCATCTTCGCCTACCTGGCCGAAGGAACCGGACTCAACCTGATCACGCCGCCGGGCTATCTGAACGCGATCAGCGAAGGGGCCGACCCGAGCGCGGTCGACAAGGCCACGGTCGAGGACCAGATCGCGACGAAAGCGATCAAGGTGTTCGTCTACAACTCGCAGAACTCGACGCCGGAGGTCCAGGGCCTGGTGGCGAAGGCACGGGCCAAGGCGATTCCTGTCGTCAGCGTCACCGAGACGATGCTGCCGGCCGGCGCGACGTTCCAGGCCTGGCAGACGGCGCAGTTGAAGGATCTGCTGCAAGCTCTGGGCGGCTGACGGAGACCTCCGCCGCCCTTGCGCCAAGAATTCATCAAGCGTAGAATTCCACGCACGATGAATTTTGGGAGGGACGCAATGCGGGAAAAGCTGGAGACTCTCGTCCAGCCGGTGGTGGCCGGCCTACTCGCCCTCGTCACATTGATCGGCCTGATCGGTCCGGCCATCAAAAGTCCATCGCCTCACGACATCCCAGTCGGTCTGGTCGGTCCGGCTCCGGCGACCCAGCAGATCACGACCGCCTTCGCGACCAACGCGCCAGGGGCGTTCCACTTCACGACCTATGGGACCGAATCCGACGCACGGGCGGCCATCGACGCTCGCGAGATCGATGGCTCGCTGGTCCTCGGAAGCGGCGGTCCGCATCTGATCATTGCCGGCGCCGCGGGGGATGGCGCGACCGGCGTCATCACCGGCGCCTTCACCAACGTGTTCCAATCGCAGGGCCAGACGCTCGTGGTCGAGACCGTCCATCCCTTTGCCTCCGGCGACCCGCACGGCCTGATCCTGTTCTTCGTCATCCTCGCGGTGATTGTCTCGACATTGATCACGCAGGCGCTCGCGGGCTTGCGCCGTGGTGTTTCTTTGGCCGCGCGACTGGCCCTGGTCGTCGTTTACGCGATCGTCGCCGCTCCGGTCGCGATGGGTGTCGCGACGTGGATCGCCGGCGATTACGGCTCCGGATTCTGGACCGCGACCGCGCTCGTCGCGCTCGGGTCCGCCGCGATCGGTGCGGTGGTCGCGGGGGCGGCCGCGTTGCTGGGAAGGCCAGGCGTCGCGCTGGCCGCGCTCGTGGCCGTTCTCCTCGATCTTGTCTGCTCGGGAGGCCCGATCGGCAGCCAATTGCTTCCCGACGCTTATCGCTGGCTCGCGCCTGGGATGCCCGCCGGGCAGCTGTTCAGCGGGATCCGCGGCGCGCTGTACTTCGAAAACGCAGGCGTCAGCACCCCGGTGACGGTGCTCAGCCTGTGGCTCGCGGCAGGCCTCGTGCTGATGCTGCTCGGCGCCCTGGTCACACGTCGCGGCGCGGCCCATGGCGCGGACCGGTAGGAGGCCCGGCCCGGGCCGCACGCGGGAGAAGATCCTCGCCTCCGCGCGGTCCCAGTTCGCCAGCTCAGGCTTCGAGAGCACGACCATCCGCGGCATCGCAGCCGGCGCCCGCGTCGACCCGAAGCTGGTCCTCCACTATTTCGAGTCGAAAGAAGGCATCTTCCAGGCCGCGATGGACTTTCCCTTCGATCCGGCGCAGGCCATCCCCGAGCTGCTGAAGCCGGGGCTGGATGGGCTCGGCGTCCGGTTGGCCCGCTTCTTCATCGACATATGGGACTCACCCGCGGGGGTCCGCGCCCACGCCATCGTGCGCTCGATGGTCACCAGCGAAAGCGCCGCGGCCCTGATGCGCGACTTTGTCAGCAGAGAGATCCTGGCCCGGGTTGCCCAGGCCCTCGAGCTCGACCATCCTCAAGTCCGCGCCAGTCTCGCGGCCAGTCAGTTGATCGGGCTGGCCATGCTTCGCTACGTGGTGAAGGTCGAGCCGCTGGCCTCTGCGTCGCCCGCCAAGCTCGCATCCTGGATCGGACCCACCTTGCAGCGCTACTTCACGGACCCGCAGGCAACTCGCCCGTGAGCGGAACCGCTCTGGCCCTGCTGGCGGGCACCGGCGTGATCGCGTTCGTGGACTGGGTGGCCGTCTTGGCCTCGAACCGGCGGCTCGAATATGCGGCCAAGCCCGCGGTCATGATCGGCCTGATCGCGGTCGCCCTCGCCCTGCGCCCGGCCAGCTCGGCCGAAAGGGCTTTTTTCATCGTCGCCCTCGTGCTGGG
>WNFW01000153.1_pt1 | contig 49261 bp, 48 predicted proteins | sample 5400131 | NCBI WGS metagenome assembly WNFW01 (sample SAMN13153362, study PRJNA577476) | soil metagenome | isolation source: 20 cm soil or saprolite under grassland replicate 1 | place: USA:California | collected 2016-06-15
GAGCGCGTAAAGCGCTACAATCCACGGACCAGCGAAGCCTTGCTCAATCGCGCCTACGTTTACGCGATGAAGGCCCACGGCGAGCAGAAGCGCGCGTCGGGAGACCCCTATTTCTCCCATCCCCTCGAAGTGGCTGGCATCCTCACCGATCTCAAGCTCGACGATGCCACGATCGCCGCCGCGCTGCTGCACGATACCATCGAGGATACTACCGCAACCCGCGCCGAGATCGACCAGATGTTCGGGAAGGACATCGGCGCGCTGGTCGAGGGTCTTACCAAGCTCAAGAAACTCGAACTCGTCACCAAAGAGGCCAAGCAAGCGGAAAACCTGCGCAAGCTGTTGCTGGCGATCGCGGACGACGTACGGGTATTGCTGGTCAAGCTCGCAGACCGGCTGCACAACATGCGCACGCTGTCCCATATGCCGCCGGAGGCGCGCCGGCGCAGCGCCGAGGAGACGCTCGACATCTATGCTCCGCTGGCTGGGCGCATGGGCATGCATGGAATGCGCGAGGAACTCGAGGATCTGGCGTTCCGCGAACTCAACTCAGAAGCCTATGCGGTTATCAGCGAGCGTCTCGATGCACTCGAAGCAAAAAATGTCGGCCTGGTAACCGAGATTGAGCAGCAGCTCACGCGAAAGCTCTCCGAACGCGGCATCGAAGCCGACGTGTCGGGACGGCGCAAGCGCGCCTATTCGATCTGGCGCAAGGTGGAGCGGAAGTCCGTTGGCTTCGAGCAGCTTTCCGACATTTTCGGGTTCCGCGTCGTGGTGAAGACAGTCGCTGAATGCTACCAGGCGCTCGGCATCGTGCATACAACCTGGCCGGTAGTGCCTGGCCGCTTCAAAGACTACGTTTCAACCCCCAAGCAGAACGACTATAGCTCCATCCACACCACGGTCATCGGCCCGAGCCAACAGCGGGTCGAACTACAAATCCGCACCCGCGACATGCACGAGATCGCAGAGTACGGAATTGCGGCCCACGCCCTCTACAAGGACGGTCTCGGTTCACCGACTGAGATGCTCTCGCGTGAATCGAGCGCCTATGCGTGGCTGCGCCGCACCATCGAGCTGCTCGTGGAGGGTTCCAACCCCGAGGAGTTTCTCGAGCACACAAAGCTCGAACTGTTCCACGATCAGGTGTTTTGCTTCACGCCGAAAGGCAAGTTGATTGCGCTTCCGCGCGGCGCAAATGCCATCGACTTTGCGTACGCGGTGCACACGGATGTCGGCAACATGGCAGTAGGCTGCAAGATCAATGGCAAGATCGCACCGCTTGTCTCGGAGCTGGCCAACGGGGACGAGGTCGAAATCATCACTTCCCGGGCGCAGACCGCGCCACCGGCCGCATGGGAATCGCTCGTGACCACCGGCAAGGCGCGCGCGGCGATCCGACGCGCCACCCGCGCCGCAGTGCGCAACCAATATGCCGGTCTCGGCCGCCGCATCGTGGAACGGCTTTGTCAGCGTGCAAAGATCGTCTATTCCGACGAAAAGCTTCAGGGCGCGCTGCCGCGGCTAGCGCGCCCCTCGGTCGAGGAGGTGATGTCGTGCGTCGGCCGCGGCGAGATACGCGCTGCCGATGTCGTGCGCGCCATGTACCCCGACTACAAGGAGGAGCGCGCGGCCGCCATTGCCCAGCAGCCGAAGCCGGAAAGCGGCTGGTTCGGCCTCAAACGAGCGAAATCCGTCAAAGCAAGGGTTCCCGGCGAGGCCGGCGCCGCCATTCCCATTCGTGGCATCAATTCCGACTTACCCGTGCGCTTCGCGCCCAATGGCGGCGCGGTGCCGGGTGATCGTATCGTCGGCATTCTCACTCCGGGGGAGGCTGTCACCATATACCCAATCCAATCGCCGGCCTTGAGGGATTTCGAGGACGTGCCCGAGCGTTGGCTGGATCTCCGTTGGGACGTGGAGGAGCGCACACCGCAGCGCTTCCCGGCGCGGATCGTGCTTCAGACGGTCAACGAGCCAGGATCGCTCGCGCAAGTCGCCCAAATCATAGCCGAGCACGACGGCAATATCGACAATATCAGTATGGAGCGCTCCTCGCCCGACTTCACGTCGGTGACGATCGATCTCGAAGTCTTCGATATCAAGCACCTCAACTCGATCATCGCGCAATTGCGCGCAAAGGACGTGGTGGCGCACGCCGAGCGGGTGCATGCTTGAAGTGCATGGCTAGGATAGTTCCCCGGCGGCGCGACCTGACGGCAACAAAGAATGGCGGCTCCCCACCTTCGCCTCGGCGTCAACGTCGATCACATCGCTACCATCCGTAACGCCCGCGGCGGACGCCACCCGGATCCGGTACAGGCGGCGCAGATCGCCATCGGCGCCGGCGCCGACGGCATTACCGCGCATTTGCGTGAAGACCGGCGCCACATCCGCGACGATGACATTGCCCGCCTCAAAGCGGAGATTGCAAAACCACTGAATTTGGAAATGGCGGCGACCGACGAAATGGTTCGGATCGCGGTTGACACCCGTCCGCACGCCGCCTGTCTGGTACCTGAACGTCGCGAAGAACGCACGACCGAGGGCGGCCTCGATGTAGCCGGCCAGCAGGACACAGTCGCTTCCGTCGTAACGAGATTGCGGGGCGCCGGCATCTGCGTCTCATTATTCATCGCCGCCGAGCCACGGCAAATTCAGACAGCGGTTGCCATCGGGGCGCCGGTGATCGAGATTCATACCGGCGCGTGGTGCGACGCCGTTGCCGAGAACCGGATATCGGCGGCCCAGGCCGAATGGCAGCGCATCCGCCACGGTGCGCAGTTGGCTCGACGCCTCGGTCTCGAGGTTCATGCCGGCCATGGCCTGAACTTTACCACGGCCGAGGCGATCGCGGCGTTGCCCGAGGTCGTCGAACTCAACATCGGTCATTTTCTGATCGGGGAGGCGGTCTCTTGCGGCCTCGCCGAGGCTGTGAGAGGCATGCGCGTAGCGATCGACCGGGGGCGCGCATGATCCTCGGCGTGGGCTCGGATCTGATTGATGTGCGCCGGATCGAGCGAACGATCGAGCGGCACGGCGAGCGATTCCTGGCTCGTATCTTCACCGCCGCCGAGCGGGCGAAAGCCGTAGGCCGCGCCAGAAGCGGGGAGACTTATGCAAAGCGCTTCGCTGCCAAGGAAGCCTGCGCGAAGGCGCTCGGTACCGGTCTGCGCGCGGGCGTATTTTGGCGGGACATGGGCGTGGTCAATCTCAAGTCGGGTCGCCCCACCATGAAACTCACCGGCGGGGCGCTCGCACGGCTCAAAGCCATTACGCCGGCGGACTGTGAGGCGCGCATAGACGTGACCCTCACGGATGAAGGTCCAATAGCGCAAGCACTGGTGGTAATCTCGGCGGTGCCGCGCACGCCCTCCCTGTAGCCTCCCTTCTTTGCGACAAAACCCGGCGAACGCGACATTTTGCACAGCGTCCGGATTGCTCCCACGACGGCTGCGACGATTGCCAGTCCAGGTTGCCAACCCCATATTTGCCAACGTTTGCGCCTTTGATTGCGAGCCGCTACAAGGGCGCGGCGGAGGCAAGTCGCGACGTTGGGGGTGCGACGCGGCGTCCGAAGGACTAACGCGCTGAAAATAAGGTCATTTTCTTATAGCAGTGGACGGGGTCGCCCGACTCGGGCGGCGCCGCGGGGCGCGCGCCACCAACAAGGATGCAGAGGCAAATGAGCGTGACAGCAGGAGCAAAGAGAAAAGAGGGCGGTATTGCCGAGACTGGCCGCGTGATCTTCCACGCCCTCATCATTGCGCTCGTAATTCGCACGTTCCTATTCCAGCCCTTCAATATCCCATCGGGCTCGATGAAGGCGACGCTGCTGGTGGGCGACTATCTATTCGTATCGAAATATTCGTATGGCTATAGCCACTACTCGCTGCCGTTCTCGCCTCCGCTGTTTCCCGGCCGCATTTGGGCATCGCAGCCCAACCGCGGCGACGTGGTCGTGTTCCGGCTGCCTAAGGACGATTCAACGGACTACATCAAACGCGTGATCGGCTTGCCCGGCGACCGCATCCAGATGATCGACGGCGTGCTCCATATCAATGGGGAGCCCGTCAAGCGCGAGCGCGTCGATGATTTCATGGAGACTGAGGAAGGCACGCGCGCGACACGCGTGAAGCGCTGGCGCGAAACGTTACCGAATGGGGTGAGCTACACGACGCTCGATCTCGTAGACAACGGCTTCTATGACAATACCCCGGTGTATCAGATTCCCGCCGGTCATTATTTCATGATGGGCGACAATCGTGACAATTCTACCGATAGCCGCGTGCTCAGTCAGGTCGGCTACGTGCCGTTCGAGAACATCGTCGGCCGCGCCCAGATCATCTTTTTCTCGGTCCGCGAAGGCGAGCACGCCTGGATGGTGTGGCGCTGGCCGTGGGCCGTTCGCTGGAACCGGCTTTTCACGATCGTAAGATGAGCCGCGGGCGAGCACAGAAATCCGCTCCCATCGAAGCGCCCAGCGCAGCCACCGCCGGTGAACCGTCTCGTCCAGCCGCTGCCAATCCCAGTCCAAAGCCCAGCGCGAAGGAGCGTCGCCGTCGCCGCGATCTGGCGGCGTTCGAGGAGCACATCGGTTACCATTTCGATGATCCCGCGCTGCTCGAGCAGGCGCTCACGCATATCTCCGCGCTGAGCGGCGCGCGTAACCGCGCTTCGTCCTATCAGCGGCTCGAGTTTCTTGGCGATCACGTGCTCGGCCTCATCATTTCCGATATGCTGTTCCGCACTTTCGCAAAAGCGGACGAAGGGGAAATGTCGCGTCGTCTCGCCGACCTCGTGCGCAGGGAGGCCTGCGCAGATGTCGGCCGGGCGATAAATCTCGGCGCGGTGATCAGACTCGGTGCATCGGAAGTCCATGCCGGCGGCCGGGGCCGCCCTGCAATCCTGGCCGACGTTTGCGAGGCGCTGATCGGCGCAGTGTTCGTCGACGGCGGGTATCCAGCCGCTGCCGCGCTCGTCGAGCGGCTATGGAGCGAACGCATGCGCACGCCGTCGCGGCCGCTGCGGGATTCGAAGACCGTGTTGCAAGAATGGGCGCAGGCGCGCGGAATGCCGACGCCGGCCTATCGTGAGGTCGAGCGCAAAGGTCCGCACCACAATCCGGAATTCCGCGTCGCGGTGGAGCTTCCGCAACTGGGGCCGGCCGAGGGAATCGGCCGGTCCAAGCGTGCCGCGGAGCAAGCCGCCGCCACCACTATGCTCTCCCGCGCGGGTGTCAAAACCGATCGCCTCTGACACGAAAGGCTCTCGCCCCGCCGCTGCTTCGCCGGAGCGGGAGGGCAGCAAGGGCATTTCTGCGCCGGGGGCGACCGCACAGATACGCTGCGGATTCATCGCGCTGATCGGCGCACCTAACGTCGGCAAATCGACCCTGATCAATGTGCTGGTCGGAACCAAGGTCGCCAGTGTCTCCCATAAAGCGCAGACAACGCGCGCCTCGTTGCGTGGGATCGCGATCGTCGACGGTTCGCAGCTCGTCTTCATCGATACGCCGGGAATTTTTCCACCCAAGCGCCGGCTCGATCGGGCAATGGTGACGAGCGCCTGGTCGGGGATGGATGATGCCGACATCGCGGCCGTCCTGATCGACGCCAAACGCGGCCTCGACGAAGAGGCAAATGCGATCCTCGACCGCCTGGTTACAGTTGGCCGGACCGAGATCCTGCTCATCAACAAGGTAGATCTCGTGGAGAAGCCCGCGCTGCTTGAGATTGCCCGGGCGGCCAATGCACGCGCACGGTTCGCGAAGACGTTCATGATCTCGGCGTTGACCGGTGACGGTGTTGCCGATGTCAAACGCTGGTTGGCTGAGCATGTGCCTGAGGGCCCGTGGCATTATGCTGCCGACCAGATCACCGATGCGCCGCTGCGCCAACTGGCAGCGGAGATCACGCGCGAGAAGCTCTATTTGCGCCTGCATCAGGAGTTGCCATATCAGTCCATGGTCGAGACCGATACATGGAAGGAACTCAAGGACGGCTCGACCCGCATCGAGCAGACGATCTATGTCGAACGCGAAAGCCAGCGTAAGATCGTCCTCGGCAAGGGCGGGCATACGATCAGGGCGATCGGCGCCGATGCACGGCGGGAGATCGCCGACATGATCGAGGGTCCAGTGCATCTGTTTCTGTTCGTGAAGGTGCGCGAGCATTGGAGCGAGGACCCGGAACGCTATCGCGGGATGGGGCTTGAATTTCCGGATGACTAGCGATGCAGTGGACCGACGAAGGCATCGTGCTCGGCAGTAAGCGTCACGGTGAGGGTAATGCAATCCTCGAGCTGATGACGCGCGCACATGGGCGTCATCTCGGTCTCGTCCGGGGTGGTGCGAACGCGCGGCTGCGTCCCGTGCTGCAGGCAGGCAATTGCGTCAGCTGCACCTGGCGAGCACGGCTCGACGAGCATCTCGGTCACTACATGGTCGAGGCGCTCGATGCGCGCGCGGCTTCATTTCTGCCCATCCCGCACGCCCTTTACGGCATGACGTATCTCGCCGCGCTCTGTCGGCTCTTGCCCGAGCGCGACTCGCATCCGCAGGTCCATGCGGCACTCGTGCACCTGCTCGACGGGCTCATCGATCCACGCCGTGCCGCGCCCGACATGGTGCGCTTCGAGTTGAGGCTTCTGGCGGAGCTCGGCTTCGGACTCGATCTTTCGGCCTGCGCGGCGAGTGGAGTGGAAACTGATCTCGTCTATGTATCGCCGAAATCGGCACGCGCGGTGTCTCGGCAGGCGGGCGAACCGTGGAAGGACAAGCTGTTGGTTTTGCCGGCATTTCTGCGCGAGTCGTATGGGGATGATCCTTCGCCGCAGGACATCGCCGACGGCTTTGAGCTGACCGGCTTTTTCCTCGCGCGTCACGTGCTCGAACCGCGTGGGGTTAGCCTCGCCAACGCACGCGCAAACTTCATCGCTGCGCTGCGGCGTGAGGCTCCAGCGGCTGGCGTGGCCGAGAGGCAGGGCGAGGCTCCGGCCGCCCTCCGCGGGTATTACCACCAGCGATGATACCAATGGTGCTGCCACCACCAATGCCGGTAGTGATAACCGCGCCAGTGCACTTGATCGACTATCCGGTTAAGGTTGGGGCCGTTGCCAGGGCCCCGCCCGGACCCGGCGGAGTCGAGCCGGGCGAGATGCGGAGGAGGACGATACCCACCGCCGCGACGAAGATTGCACGCATTTCACTCTCCTTCTTTTCCTTGGAAAGCGCCGACCGAGCGCTTCCATATCTGGCGTCTAGCGACCGCGTGCTGCGATCTTGAGAATCGCCGGCGGCGCCGCGCGTTCGTTCGTCGATCGGCTTCGCCGATCACCCCCTACCGCGACGACAACGCCATTGACCGGAATCTACGCGTCGCAACCAGACCGGCGCGTGGCTAATTCATTCATCGCTTGTTCACGGCGTGGCTCGGCATTAACTCTTGCGTATGGGCAAGGAACTGATTCCCCCTCGTGACGGCGAGATAGAAGAGATTGCGCTGCGGCAGGCGCTCGAGGAGCGCTATCTGCAATACGCTCTGTCCACAATCACTGGGCGCGCGCTGCCGGACGCGCGCGACGGGCTCAAGCCGGTGCACCGCCGGCTCTTGTACGCGATGCAGCAGTTGCGTCTCGCTCCCGGCGCCGCATTCAAGAAATGTGCGCGCGTGGTGGGAGACGTTATCGGCAAGTTCCACCCGCACGGCGATCAGGCGGTGTACGACGCGCTTGTGCGCTTGGCCCAGGATTTCGCCCAGCGCTATCCCTTGATCGACGGACAAGGAAATTTTGGCAACGTCGACGGCGATAACCCGGCCGCCATGCGCTACACCGAGGCGCGGCTCACGGAGGTTGCGCATCTTTTGCTCGATGGCATCGAGGAGGACGCGATCGATTTCAGGCCGACCTACGACGGCTCGGAGAACGAGCCGGTGGTGCTGCCGGGCGCATTCCCAAATCTTCTCGCCAATGGCTCGCAGGGCATTGCCGTTGGCATGGCGACAGCGATCCCGCCCCACAATGCCGCCGAGCTCTGCGACGCGGCCCTTCATCTGATCGATACGCCGAATGCCAGAAGTCGCACGCTTTTGAAATACGTGCCCGGTCCCGATTTCCCGACCGGAGGCGTTATCGTCGATCCTCCCGCCGTCATCGCCGAGGCCTATACCACCGGCCGCGGGTCGTTTCGGGTCCGGGCGCGCTGGCATAAGGAAGAGACCGGTCGCGGCACTTACCTCATCGTCGTTACCGAAATCCCATGGCTGGTGCAGAAAGGCCGGCTGGTGGAAAAGCTCGCTGAGCTCGTCAACGCGAAAAAGCTGCCGCTCGTTGCCGACGTACGCGACGAATCGGCTCGTGACATCCGACTCGTGATCGAACCGCGCTCGCGTGCGGTCGATCCCGGGCTGCTCATGGAATCCTTGTTCAAGCTGAGCGAATTCGAAACCCGCATTCCGCTCAACATGAATGTCCTCGTGCGCGGACGCATCCCCAAGGTTATCGGCCTCGCGGAGGTGCTGACCGAGTGGCTTGCCCATCGCCGCGAGGTGCTGTTGCGGCGTTCGCAATTCCGGCTCGGGCAGATCGAGCATCGGCTGGAAGTGCTGGGCGGTTACCTCGTCGCCTATCTCAACCTCGATAGAGTCATCAAGATTATCCGCAAGGAAGACGAGCCGAAGCCGGTTCTGATGAGGACGTTCAGGCTCTCCGATGTGCAGGCCGATGCCATTCTCAACATGCGGCTGCGCAACCTGCGCAGGCTCGAGGAAATCGAGATCAAGCAGGAGGACAAGGAGCTGCGTGTGGAGCGCAAGTCGCTCAAGGCGCTCATCGGCTCGGAAAAGGGGCAATGGAACAGGGTCGCTGACGAGATCAGGGAGGTGCGTGCAAAGTTCTCTACGAAGACGCCACTGGGAAAACGCCGCACAATATTTGCCGAGGCGCCCGAGCACGACCTAGCGGCGATCGAACAGGCACTCGTCGAGCGCGAGCCGATCACGGTGATCGTGTCGGAGAAGGGCTGGATCCGGGCGCTGCGGGGCACGGTGAGCGATCTATCGAGCATCGCATTCAAGGCGGATGACGGCCCGAAATTCGCATTCCCGGCAGAGACAACCTCGAGGTGCATGGTGTTCGCCAGCAATGGCCGCTTCTACACGCTCGATGCCGCCAAGCTTCCCGCTGGCCGCGGCCATGGTGAGCCGATCCGGCTGTTTATAGACTTGGAGCAGGAGGCCGATCTCGTAGCTGCTTTCCGCCATCAAGGTGGGCGCAAATTCGTTGTTGCAAGCGCACAAGGGCGCGGCTTCGTTGTTCCAGAGGACGAATGCCTCGCCAACACTCGTAAGGGTAAGCAGGTGCTCAACGTCGTCGCGCCTGATGCCGCGCGGGCGCTCGCGATCGTGGAGGGGGAGCTCGTCGCATTGATCGGCGAGAATCGCAAGATGGTGATCTTCCCGCTCGATCAGGTTCCCGAAATGGCGCGCGGACGCGGCGTGCGGTTGCAACGATACAAGGACGGGGGCCTCAGCGACCTCAAGACGTTCATGGCCGAACAGGGTCTGTCCTGGACCGATACCGCGGGCCGCGCGTTCACGCTAACGCTCAACGAGCTTGCCGATTGGCGGGGCAATCGCGCTGACGCCGGACGATTGGCGCCGAAGGGTTTCCCGCGCTCCAATACCTTTGGCCAAGTGCGCGCCAACGACAACGGGGAGGGGAGATGAGAGCATATTGATCCCTTGCGCCACACCTCGATGTGCGAGAAAAGCGCTGTCGAGCGGAACCAACGCATCACCGCATCGTTCAAAGCACCCAGGTGCTGGGAAGATCAGATGGAGAAAATCGTAAGGCTCAATCATCGCCTCAAAAGACGAGGTTCGAGACAGAGCGCCGTGGTTCGGCCCTCGCGCGGCGAGGCCGAGGAGGCAGTGCGTACGCTCATTCGTTGGGCTGGCGATGACCCTGACCGCGAAGGACTTGTCGGCACACCGGCGCGCGTCGCTCGCGCGTACGAGGAGTGGTTTGCAGGGTATTTCGAAAATCCGCGCGAGTACTTGAAGCGGACCTTCGAAGAAGTCGCCGGCTACGACGAGATCGTCCTGCTGCGCGACATCCGGTTCGAATCACATTGCGAACACCACATAGCGCCGATCATTGGGCGCGTTCACATCGGCTATCTGCCACGCCAGCGTGTTGTGGGAATTTCCAAACTCATCCGTCTGGTCGACGTCTATTCGAAGCGGCTTCAAGTACAAGAGAAAATGACCGCTGAGATCGCCGCGTGCCTGGACAGCGTGCTTAAGCCATTCGGTGTCGGCGTGGTGGTGGAAGCCGCGCACGAATGCATGACCACCAGGGGGGTGCATAAATCCGACGTGACGATGGTGACCAGCTGTATGCTGGGAACCTTTCGGACCAAGGCAGTGACGCGCCAGGAGTTCTTATCGGCCATTAACTTGAGGGGCGGCTCTTCCGGCGGACATACCACTGTCTAAAACTACGACTTCCGAAGGCCATTTAGCTCGCAATAAATATGATCGACACCGGCGCGTTTTCAAACACGGCCGCCGCGGTGTCCCCGAAGAACAGCTTGTCGCCCGGGCGGCGGCTCACGCCCATGATGATGAGATCATGAGGGCCTTTCTTAGCTTCGGCGAGAATTGCGTCGCGTGCCGCCACGTCCGAGTGGACGACGGGTTTTGCCCTGACGTCGCGGTGGTCGGCCATCTCGATTATATCTTTCATGATGGCCTGCTCCTGCCGACGTGCGCGGAAGGCGCGACGCTTGCGGCGATCGCTTGCGGCGCTGGTGGCAACGTAGAGCGCAGCCAACGTGCCGCCGCAGGCGCGGGCGATGGCGACGGCGGCGTCGGCAGCGCGCCGCGATACCTCGTTTCCTGTGACCGGAACGAGGATGTGCAACGGACTTCGCTGCGGCTCGCGGAGGTGATCGCCATTCCCGGCGACGATGGCGAGCGGGCCCTCAAATGCCGAAGCGATCCGGCTGACGCGTTCATCAAAGAGGCCGCTTTTGCCGCGCGTATTCTCGATCCCGACAAACAGGAGATCATAGCCTTTTTTCGCCTCCTTCGCGATTGCTTCCTCGGTGTCGGTGCCTTGCTTGCGAACCGTGACGTCGACCAGCGAGGCCTCGCCGTCGCTGTTGTGCGCAGGTTTGGTCTCGTCGGCGGCCGCCTTGATGGTTTCCTCGGTGCGATTGCCCGCCTCCTTCTCCAGTTCCTGTTTGTGTTTGGACTTGTCCTTCTGCGACACCGACAGGACCGTGATTGGAATGCCTCGGCTGGCGGCCAGGAGCCCTGCGAGGTTGGCCGCGAACTTGCCATTCGTGCTCTCGTCCACGGCAAGCAGCAGGCGTTCCAGATTCGACACGAAGCCGCGCGCCTCGAACTCCTCGCGCTCCAGCCGCTGCTTCTCCGCTCTGCCCATCGGCACCCGCGCCAAGGCCCAGCGCAGCATCGGTGGCATCGCCATGGTCGTCGCAACGGCCATGGTGACGATCATGGTGAAGAGATCTTGGGTGAGCGCGCCCATCGACAATCCGATCGTGGCGATGATCACCTCGGTCGAGCCGCGTGCGTTCATGCCGCAAGCGAGTGCAAAGGCTTCGCGCCGCCTCAGTCCGGCGATTTCGCCGCCGATGAAGGCGCCGGCGAATTTGCCGAAACTCGCAATCGCGATCAGGCCGACGGTCATGAGCAACAGGGTGGGATCCCTCAAGACCGTGAGATCGGCAGAGAGCCCTGCAATACCGAAGAACACAGGCATGAAGAATGCTAGAATGAGACCGCGCAGTTGCGCGTCGATATGTTTGGTGAGAATCGGGGATTCCCCGATCAACACACCAGCGACGAAAGCGCCGAGCACCGTGTGCACGCCGATGAAGTGCGTCAGTAGCGCCATGGCTCCCATGATCACGAGAATGGTCGTAATCACGGCGAATTCGCTTTCGAAGCTGTCGTTCGTCCACCGAATCAGGAAATGGACGATCCAGCCGCCGACGGTGAAGCTCGCAAACAGGAACGCGGCCGTTCCCAGTATGCTTTTGATAACGTTGACGACGTCGATCGTGCCTGCCTGGGCGAGACCGAAGATGATGGCGATGATCACCCAGCCAATGGAGTCTTCGCAGATGGCGGAGGCGACGATGATCTGTCCGAGGTTGCGTCGGGTAAAGCCCATTTCGCGCACGATCGCCGCCACAATCTTGATCGACGAAATGGACAACGCGGTGCCGAGGAACAGGGAGGTGAGCAGACGCTGATCCGGATGCGGAAGGAGCCATTCTGGCAGGAACTGACCGAGCACAAACCCACAAATGAACGGAATTGCGACGCCGGTGACTGAGATGCTCAGCGATGCCTTGCCGACCGTTCGCACGAGCTTGAGGTCGGTTTCCATTCCCGTCAGCAACAGCAGCAGGAGAATGCCGTACTGGGAGACGCCGTCGAGCATGGCTTTCTGCTCGGCCGTGCGTGGAAAGACGGCGTGCTGCAAGTCCGGCCACAGCACGCCGAGTACTGAAGGTCCGAGCATGATGCCACCCAGCAACATGCCCATCACGGACGGTTGCCCGATCCGATTCATGATCTCGCCCAAGAGACGGCCGACCAGCATTAGCGTGATGAGCTGGGCGAGAAAGACGACCTCCGACGCGTCGCTCTTCTCGGCCGCAAGCGAGGGCGCTGTGCTCAGCGCCAGGATCGCGGCGGTGCAAAGGCTTACGCGCGCGCCCTTGCGTGCGGCAGCAACGATTGGGGTCGAGCAGGTCATGGGGGCCCGCGGCCCCTCAATCCGGCCCAATCGCAATTGTTCCCGGCAGCTTCGCTAAACGCATAGCCGGCAGTTGGACCAGCAAAAGCGCGGTTGGCACTGCAATTGCAAATTACTTGCAAGAAGGCTATCCAGGTGGAAGCGGAATTTCACCATGGCTGTCTCGTCCGTGCCGCAAGAGCGATCGTCCTCCCCATCCGCATATCCGGAAACCGGCTGGCGGCGCAGCCGTAGCACACCTTCCCTGTCCGAGGTCTTTGGCTCGGTCACGACGCGCCCGCACGGGCCGTTATGGAAAAAGCTCCTGGCCTTTCTCGGACCCGGCTATCTGGTCGCAGTCGGTTACATGGATCCGGGCAATTGGGCCACCTCGCTCGCCGGCGGGTCCAAGTTTGGCTACGCGTTGCTTGTCGTCGCGCTGCTTTCGAACGTCATGGCCATCCTGCTGCAGGCGCTATGCGCTCGGCTAGGCATTGGGGCTGGCCGCGATCTCGCGCAGGCCTGTAGCGATGCGTTTCCGCCCGCCCTGTCTTGGCCGCTTTGGCTGCTCGCTGAGGTCGCGATCTGCGCGACCGATCTCGCTGAGGTGATCGGCACTGCCATCGGCCTTAATCTTCTATTCGGGATTCCGCTGGAGATCGGTGTGGTCATCACGGCGCTTGACGTGTTTCTCATTCTCGGAATGCAGCATCTGGGCTTCCGCTGGGTCGAATCCTTCGTAGTGGCTCTGCTCGGCGTCATCGCCGCCTGTTTTGCGGTTCAGATTGCGCTCGCGCACCCCGATTGGCGCAAGGTAATCCTTGGTTTCGCGCCAACGACGCAACTCGTAACTGATCCCGAAATGCTCTACATCGCGATCGGTATTATTGGGGCGACGGTGATGCCGCACAATCTCTATCTGCATTCCGGAGTGGTACAAACCCGCCGGTTCGGCAGCGCGGTCGAGGACAAACGCGAGGCGATCAAGCTCGCTACGCTCGATTCCACCATCGCGCTGATGTTCGCATTACTCATCAACGCGTCGATTCTGATCCTGGCTGCGGCGACCTTCAACAAGGCGGGCAAGACGGACATTGCCGAACTCGATCAGGCACACGCGTTTCTGGCGCCATTGCTCGGCTCCGCCATCGCCCCGACGCTGTTTGGCATCGCGCTCCTGTGTTGCGGAATTAATTCGACGGTTACTGCGACGTTGTCCGGTCAAATCGTCATGGAGGGCTTCATCGACATCCGATTGCCGGCCTGGGCGCGGCGGCTCACGACCCGCGCGCTCGCCATTGTCCCGGCCGCGATCGTCACGATCTGGTACGGCGAGGCCGCAACGGCAAAGCTTCTGATCTTCAGCCAAGTCGTCTTGGGCCTTGCCTTGCCATTCTCGATCGTGCCGTTGGTGATGTTTACCGCCGACCGCCGGAAGATGAACGCGCTCGTTTCCCCGCGCTGGCTCACGACGCTTGCGGTGCTCGTGGCCGCAATCATCATCGCGCTCAACGTGAAATTGATTGCGGATCAGGTCCTGACATAGGTCCCGGCACCAACCGCCTAGCGCTCCACCCGCGTCCAACCATGCGGCGTGAGCCTCTCCTGCGGTAGGAAGCGCCCCTTGTATCCCATTTTGCGCGAGCCCTCGACCCAATAGCCGAGATAAACATAGGCGAGGCGCATCTCGCGCGCACGGGTGATGTGGTCGAGAATCATGAAGGTACCGAGGGAGCGGGAGGCCTGATCGGAATCGAAGAAGGAGTAGACCATGGAGAGCCCATCGGTGAGCACATCGGTCAGCGCGACGGCGAGCAGCTCACCCTTCCCGCGGCCCTCTCCACGCCTTCGCTGCCGATATTCGACCACACGGGTTTCAACGTGGCTGTCCTCCACCATGATGGCGTAATCTAGGACCGTCATGTCCGCCATCCCTCCGTCGCGGTGCCGCGCATCGAGATAGGAGCGGAACACCGAATATTGTTCGGCGGTCGGCACCGAGGCCCGCATTTCGCCAACGATATCGCGGTTGCGATCGAGGATGCGCCGCATGCTCCGCGTGGGCTGGAAATCTTCGGCTACCACCCTGACCGAGACGCAAGCGCGGCAGTGTTCGCAGGCGGGGCGATAGGCGATCGATTGGCTGCGCCGGAAGCCGCCGTGTGTGAGCAAATCGTTGAGCTCGGCAGCCCGTTCGCCGACGAGATGCGTAAACACCTTGCGTTCTTCGCGGCCCGGCAGATAGGGACACGGGGAGGGCGCCGTCAGGTAGAATTGCGGGGTATTGCGGGAGTGCTGGGTCACGGCGCTCTCGGAGCCGGTACCATTGCCATCTCAGCGGCTGGAATTGCGCGCACGGGCCGGTCTCGTCAAATGCCTTGTGGGCGGGACGTACGGCGCAACGCCTGGGCACGAGCGCCGGTGTTGATCACGACAGTGCCGACGAGCAGGTCGTGCAGCAGCCGGCGTCGGGCATTGAAAAACGCGACCAGAAGGATCAGCGGGGTCAAGAACGAAATCGTGACCCAGTAGACAACAGCATGAACGGCGCCCAGGACGAAATAGGCGGGAGCTCCGTACCAAGTCCGCATTTCGATATCCATGACCCGCATACCGATCGTGGCGGAGGCCGGGCTGCCGAAGGTCAGCCCGTAGTAGCAGATCGCCCAGATCACGGCCGTGGGTGACAACAACCAGTATAGGATCCAGCCGAGGCCAAGCGTGACGAGACCCACGATGAAGATGAAGGCTGCCGCAAACAGCACTGGAACGGCGATGATGATGACGTCGATCACGAATGCGATACAGCGGCGCGCCAATACGCCTTCGAACAGTTCCGGGTTGGCGATCGGGTCGTAGGCATGGGGCTTGACCTCGATGGAGAGGCCGATCTTTCTCGGTCCGCCGTCGCTCATGTGCAAATGTCCTCACTGGGCATTCTGCTATCCTGCAAATCCGGCCGCATCCAGCATAGACGCTCTTTATGCCGGAGGCACGGTCATTTGTTGCATGGCGTTCGAGTGTGTCCTCGCTTGCGCGAGGGGGGAGCACGCGCTGGCCGTGCACCGGCCCGCCCGAGGAGTTGAAGGCATGAGTATCACGATTGCCGACGTGGAGGCGGCCCGCCGCACCATCGCCGGGCAAGTGTTGCGCACGCCCATGTTGCCGGCGCCCAAGCTCTCAGCGCTGACCGGCGCCGAGGTCTACGTCAAATACGAAAATCTGCAGGTCACCAACTCGTTCAAGGATCGCGGCGCGCTGAACAAGCTCGCATCATTGAGCGAAAGCGCCCGCGCCCGCGGCGTCATTGCGATGTCGGCCGGCAACCATGCACAAGCGGTCGCCTATCACGCCGCGCGGTTGGCGATCCCTGCCACCATCATCATGCCGGTGACGACGCCGTTCGTGAAGGTCGAGGCGACGCAGGCGCACGGCGCCGAGGTCATGCTCCAAGGCGAGACAGTGGCGGAGGCCCAGATTCGGGCCGAAATACTAGCCCGCGAACGCGGCCTAACCTTCGTGCACCCCTATGACGATCCGCTCGTGATCGCCGGACAAGGCACAATCGCACTCGAGATGCTGGAAGATGCGCCTGACCTCGATGTGCTGGTGATTCCGATCGGCGGTGGCGGACTCATTGCGGGGAATGCGATCGCCGCTCGAGCCCGGATGCCGACAATCGAGATCGTCGGGGCGGAGGCTGCGCTCTATCCTTCGTTCTGGAACGCGCTCTACGGCGAAAACCGTCCGTTCGGCGGCGCGACGCTCGCTGAAGGCATCGCTGTGAAGAACGTCGGCGTGCTGGCGCTGGCGATCGTGCGCGAACTCGTGTCGAAAGTCGTACTTGTAGATGAGGCCTATCTGGAGCGGGCGGTGAATGCGTATCTGACTCTGCAAAAGACGATGGCGGAAGGCGCGGGCGCCGCTGGCCTTGCCGCCGTACTGGCCGAGCCGGAGATGTTCCGCGGCCGAAAGGTTGGGCTAATCCTCTGCGGGGGCAACATCGACGCGCGGATCTTAGCGTCGGTGATGGTACGGGAGCTGGAGCGCGAGGATCGCATCGTGTCGTTCCGGCTGACCATTCCCGACCAGCCTGGCGTGCTCGGGCAGATCGCCACGCGGCTCGGCCGGCTCGGCGCCAACATTTTGGCAGTCGAGCACCGCCGACTCTTCCTCGATGTGCCGGCGAAAGGCGCCAAACTCGACGTCACAGTGGAAACGCGCGATCGCGCGCACGGAGAGCAGATCTTCAAGGCGCTCGAGGGCGACGGTTTCCAGCCGGTATGGATCGACACCGCGACGATGATGGAATGACCGCAGACAAGGTTTCAGGCGGCGCTTTCTCCATGCATGATTGACGCGCTCGGATGAATCGCTGGCCACAGGGATACTAAATCTTGCGTGAGAAGGAACTTCGCATAGCGCTGGTTTGCTTCGGCGGCATTTCACTCGCCATCTACATGCATGGCGTGACCAAGGAAATCCTCAAACTCGTGCGCGCCTCGAGCGCGCTGCATGCAATCGCGGATCGCTCGCGGCGCGCGAAGGCAGCGTTCTTCAGTGGCGATGATCGCAGCGATCCGGAGTACGACACGGAAGGCGTCTATTTCGAGCTGCTGCGCGAGATCGGCCGCGATGTAGAGATGCGCGTGGTCGTCGATATCATAGCCGGCGCCTCGGCAGGCGGCATCAATGGTACAATGTTGGCGCGCGCGCTCAGCCACGACCTGCCCATGAACGCGCTGCGCGATCTCTGGCTCGACAACGCCGATGTCACGATCCTGCTTGCGCCCGACGCGCGCGCCGGCACCTGGAGCAAGTGGTTCCTCAAGCCGTTCCTGTGGGCGATGACTAGGACCGGCAGCTTCCGCGCGATCAGCGATCTGGAGGTGCGGCAGAAGCTTTCGTTATTCGTGCGCTCCCGCTGGTTCAGGCCGCCGCTCGACGGGCGGGTGATGGCCCGCCTCATGTATGAGGCCGTCGTCTTGATGGGTGCCGCGAAAAGCTCGCGCGCCTCGCTGCTTCCGTCCGGGCAATCACTCGACCTGTTTGTCACCCTGACCGACTACTACGGCTACCAGCAGCTCGTGCAAATCCATGATCCGCCGCTCATCTATGAGCGCGACCACCACCATATTCTGCACTTTACCTATCGACGCCATTCGAACGGAGAGGTCGAGAGCGACTTCGGCCTCGATAATGCGCCGGGGCTCGCGTTTGCCGCGCGCGCGACGTCATCCTTCCCGGGCGCATTTCCGCCGGCACGCATCGTCGAAATGAACGAGGTCGTCCTACAGAGGAACGGGAGCTGGCCGCGACGCGCGGAATTCATCGCCAAATCATTTCCCAACCACCTGCGCGCCGGCATTGACCCGACAACTGTATCCTTCCTCGACGGCTCGGTGCTCAACAACCGTCCATTTCAGGAAGCGATCTCGGCGATCCATGGCCGGCCAGCTTTTCGCGAGATTGATCGCCGTCTGGTGTACATCGATCCGCATCCGGTGCCGGCAGTATTGCCGCGCCAACACGTCGTGCCCGGCTTTTTCACCATGCTACGCGGTGCGCTGTCGGATATCCCGAGCTCGCAGCCGGTGATCGACGAGCTTACGCGCGTGATCGAGTTCAACGAGCAGGTGCGCCGGCTCCGGGCGATTGTCGACAGCGCGCGTCCGCACATCAATCAATTGGTAGGGAAGGTCGTGACCACGACGTTCGATCGGCCGATCTCGAGCGAGGAGCTCCGCGCCTGGCGCGAGCAGGTTAACTCGCACGTCGCGCGCGATGCCGGCTTTGCTTATCAAGCCTATGTACGGCTGAAGCTTGCCTCCGTGCGCGCGTTCGGCGCTGAGCTGATCGTGAAGCTGCGGGGCGTGCCGGCGCAATCGCCGTTGTCGCGCGTGGTGTCCGAAATCATCGATGCGTGGGCATTGCACAAAGGCATCGTCTATGAACGGGCCGAGAGCGAAGTGCTCGAATTCGAGAGTCAAACCGCGGAGCATCTTCCCGCCTGGGTGAAATACCTCCTGGCTTTCGATGTCAAATACCGAGTGCGGCGCATGCACTTTCTAATCACGGGCCAAAATAGGCTTTATCAGCTCATTGATGAGGACCGTTTCGCCGGACTTGATCCGCTTGTGATCGATCAGCTCAAGCGTGAGTTCTATGGCCGGCTCGACGCGTTGCGTCGGCGGGAAGATGCAGGCTTTTACAGCCGTGAGGTGCGCGAGCTTGCGGCCGATATTTTTCCCGCCGCGCCTTCGGGTGCGGAGGTCAGGCACCTCCAGGCCTACGCGGCCACCTTCGTGGAGCAACATATCGCGAAGCTCGACCTGCTGATCGAGCAACTCGCCGTCGAGACCGACCTCAATGCGAGCACTCGTGAAATCGACGATCTCTTGGCTTCGCTCGATCCGGCCAAGTGGCATCCGGAGGCACGCCGGGAGGTATTTGTCAATTATCTTGGCTTTCCGTTCTGGGACGTGTTGACCTTCCCGATGACTCGTGCTCGCGAGATGGGTGAGCTCAACGAGATTTTGATCGATCGGATCAGCCCGCAGGACGCCCGCACGCTTTCCGGATTTGATGGAGTCGAGAGCTTGAAGGGCATCGCTTTCGGCCATTTCGCCGCATTCTTGTCGCGCGCCTATCGGGAAAACGATTATCTCCTCGGGCGCCTGCATGCGCTTGACCGGCTCATCGACATCGTTTGCGATGCGGCAGGTGTTGATCCTAAGGCGGATGGAATTGACGTGTTGGCGCTCAAGAAGCGCGGCTTTGCGGCAATCATCGCCGCCGAGGAGCCGCATCTCACCCACAGCCGCGATTTGATCGCGGCTTTGCGCCGGTCAATGGGCGAGATCGGCGCTAGCTAGCCGCAGCAGCCGGTCACCATCGGCCGCCTCGGTGCACGAGCCGCAGAATGACGAGGAGAATGACAGCGCCGATGACAGCCGAGATGATGGACGAGACGATGCCAGCGCCGAGGTGAATACCCAGCTGCGGCAACAGCCAATTACCGATCAGGGCGCCGATGATTCCGATGCAGATATCGGCAACGAACCCGTAACCCGTGCCACTGACGATTTTTCCGGCAAGCCATCCCGCGATCAAACCAACCAACAAAATGACGAGAATAGATTCATTCGACATGTTTTCCTCCCATTCGGCGACACATGCGTCGCAGACCCCGGACGATCCACCATACTGAATGCGTGGCCGGCCGACCAGCACAACCGCCGCAAAACAAGCAGTAAATTAACGAGACCGCGCTAAGCTGCACAAACAGCAAGAAAACAGACAACCGAGGAGTGCTACGCCGGACGGCAACAAAGGCGTAGTCGTCCTAATGTAGCTGCGGACGGCTTAGGCCGCATTTCTGAGCGCTTCGGCCACGCGCGGGGCGAAATAGGTAAGCACGCCGCACGCGCCGGCGCGCTTGAAGGCCATTAGGCTCTCCATCATCGCCTTCTCGCCGTCGAGCCAACCGTTCTGCGTCGCTGCCATGATCATCGAATATTCGCCCGATACCTGATAGGCGAAGGTCGGCACGGCGAAGGCGTCTTTCACGCGGCGCAGAATGTCGAGGTAGGGCATACCGGGCTTGACCATGACCATATCGGCCCCCTCGGCAATATCCAGTTCGACCTCGCGCAGCGCCTCGTCGCTGTTGGCCGGGTCCATCTGATACGTGCGCTTGTCGCCAATCAAGGTCGCGGCCGAGCCTACTGCGTCGCGGAATGGACCGTAGAAGGCCGAGGCATATTTGGCCGCGTAGGCCATGATCGAAACGTCGGCAAAGCCGGCGCGGTCGAGACCCGCGCGGATCGCCCCGACGCGCCCGTCCATCATGTCCGACGGGGCGATGATGTCGCAGCCGGCCTGCGCCTCGACCAGCGCCTGCTGCACCAGGACTTCCACCGTTTCGTCGTTGAGTATGACGCCGTCGCGTAGGAGGCCGTCGTGGCCGTGGCTGGTGTAGGGATCGAGGGCAACGTCGCTAAGGACTCCGACGCCCGGCACCGCACGTTTAATGGCGCTTATGGCGCGACACACCAAGTTGTCTGGATTGACTGCCTCGCTGCCGGCCTCGTCCCGCTGCTTCGGGTCGGTATACGGAAATAGCGCGAGGCAGGGGATCGCAAGGGCGGCGGCGCGCTCCGCCTCGCGCACCGCTTCATCGACCGACAGCCGCTCGACCCCCGGCATGGAGTCAACCGGCACCCGCGTCTTTACTCCATCGACAAGAAACAGAGGCCAGATCAGATCGTGTGTGCTGAGCTCGTGCTCGCGCACGAGGCGCCGCGCCCATTCGGCCTTGCGGTTGCGGCGCGGACGCTTGGCGAGATCGAGACCCGGCCTGCGTTTGATTTCTGGCTCGACAGGAGTGAGACGAGCCTCGATGGCTCGGCCGTATTTGATGGCCATTGCACTCCTCCCGGATGAAAAGCGCCCATTTCTAGCCGCTCCGCCATCCCCTTGCCAGCGGTGCCGCACTGGCGCGGGCTGCCATAACGGTTGCTCTCCTCCGCTCGCGCCTTCATGTTCCGGGTAGCAAGCCAGGCCTTGCCGTCAAATAAGATGCCGTGCGACCGAGGGTCGCTCCGGTCTGGCCCAAATAGGCCCGCTGGAGGCAACATCGCGCCGACACGGGCGAAAATAGAAGCGCAACAGGAGGATCAGATGCGCGTTTTGGCCACAGTCTGCGCCGCCGCATTTTTGGCGTTCTGCCCCACCTTGCACGCGCACGCGCAGGATCCACTGAGTTTCTACAAGGGCAAGACGGTTGATCTTTACGTCGGCTACAGCGCTGGCGGTGGTTATGACGTCTATGCTCGGGCGCTGGCGCGGCACATCGGGCGCTTCATCCCCGGCAATCCGACGATCGTGCCGAAGAACATGCCGGGCGCCGGGAGTCTCGTGCTCGCCAACTGGCTCTACAATGTCGCGCCCAAGGACGGCAGCGCGTTCGGCATGATCGGACGAGGTACTGCTTTCGATCCGCTGCTCGGCTCTACGAAGGCACAATTCAATGCGGCCAAGTTCAATTGGATTGGCAGCATGAACGACGAAGTGAGCGTCTGTGTCGCATGGCACACGAGTGGTATCGCAAAGCTTGAGGATGTCACGCAGAAAGAGCTGACAGTCGGCGGCACAGGCCCGGCCGCCGATACCGATCAATTTCCCAAAGTCCTCAACGCCACGATTCATACCAAGTTCAAGATCATTCCTGGTTATCCGGGCGGCAATGACATCGATCTGGCAATGGAGCGGGGTGAAGTGATGGGCCGCTGCGGCTGGTCATGGTCAAGTGTGGTTGCAACGCACAAACCTTGGGTAGATGACAAAAAGATCAACATTCTTGTGCAACTGTCACTGGCCAAGCACGCCGATCTCTCACACGTTCCGCTGGTGATGGATTTTGCCAAGAGTGACGAAGAGCGGCGAATCTTCAGGCTGGTCTTTGCGCGCCAGCCGATGGGGCGGCCGTTTCTGGCTCCTCCAGGCGTTCCCGTGGATCGTACGGCCACCTTGCGCAAAGCGTTCATGGATACGATGAAGGATCCAGGCTTTCTCGCTGAAGCCGATAAGATGCAGTTGGAGATCAATCCCGTTTCGGGCGATGCGGTGCAGACAATCGTGCAAGACGTCTACCAAACGCCGAAGTCGATTGCTGCAGCGGTGGCCGATATGGTCAACCATTAGTCGACTACCCTTCGTCAATTGACGGCCGATCGCCCTACCATTATCGGTCGCCACCATGGACTTCGAACTCAGCGAGGAACAGCGCGCGATGCAACATACCGCTCGCGCTTTCGCGCGAGCGGCGATGATGCCGTTTGCGCGCCAATGGGACGAGGATGAGATCTTTCCTGTCGACACGCTGAGAGAAGCCGCCAAGCTCGGCTTCGGCGGCATCTACGTGGCCGCCGACGTTGGCGGGTCCGCGCTCTCGCGACTCGATGCCGTGCTGATCTTCGAAGAACTGGCGCAGGGCTGTCCCTCGACCTCCGCCTATGTGTCGATCCACAATATGGTGGCGTGGATGGTCGATGCGTATGGCTCGAGTGAATTGCGACGACGCTTTCTGCCCGAGCTCTGCAGCATGGCGAAATTCTCCAGCTACTGCCTTACCGAGCCGGACTCCGGCTCGGATGCAGCAAGCCTGACGACCCGCGCACAACGCCGTGACGATCACTACGTGCTCGACGGCACAAAGGCGTTCATTTCGGGCGGCGGCCGCTCCGACGTCTACCTCGTTATGGCGCGCACGGGGGGAGGGGGGCCGCTCGGCATCTCGTGCTTCCTGGTCGAGAACGGCACGCCAGGGCTCAGCTTCGGAGCGCAGGAGAAGAAGCTCGGCTGGCACTCGCAGCCGACAACGATGGTGATATTCGAGTCCTGCCGCGTGCCCGTCGAAAACCGTATCGGCGCTGAGGGAGAAGGGTTCAAGATCGCCATGAGGGCGCTTGACGGCGGCCGGCTCAACATTGCGGCCTGCTCGCTCGGCGGCGCCCAGTTCTGTCTGGAGCGCACGATCGCGCACATGAAGGAGCGCAAACAGTTCGGCAGCCGGCTCGCGGATTTCCAAGCGCTCGGCTTCCGCGTCGCGGATTACGCGACTGAGCTCGAGGCATCGCGGCTGATGCTCTACCGGGCCGCGGACGCGCTCGATCGACGTGAGGGCAGCGCCACGCGGCTTGCTGCCATGGCCAAGCGGCTTGCGACCGATACCGGCTTTGCGGTGGTGAATGGCTGCCTCCAGCTCCATGGCGGCTATGGCTATCTGCGCGATCACCCAATCGAGCGCGTCTTGCGCGATGTACGCGTGCACCAGATCCTCGAAGGGACCAACGAGGTGATGCGGCTGATCGTCAGCAGGGACTTGTTGGGGAATTGAGAACCGTCATCTGCAGGTGAACAAGTCGCGTCAACGCACGGAATGTATGATGGAAGTCCCGCCGAGGATCGCGTCGTCCCTTTCCGCCGCAGGCGTTTGGCGCTCCCTCTCTTAGCGTTTGCATGCCGCTCGAAAGCTTCATGGCGAAAGAATTGGCGCTCGCCACCGCGGCGGCCTTCACCGGTGCGGCGATCTACGTCAATGTCGCGGAGCAGACGGCGCGGCTCGGTATCGACGACAAGGCGCTGCTTGCTGAATGGAAACTGAGCTACGCGCGCGGCTTCGCCATGCAAGCAAGCCTTGCGCTCGCTGCCGCGCTGTTCGGACTGTTGGCTTTTTGGCTCACGCGCGACTGGCGTGCGCTCGTGGGGGCGGGCTTGATGTTCAGCAATTGGCCTTACACGTTGCTGGTGATCCTGCCGCTCAATAAGCGCATCGCGGCAACGCCGCCGGATGCAGCCGGCGGGGCGACCCGCGCCCTCATCCAAACCTGGGGCAGGCTCCACGCTGGCCGTAGTGCCCTCGGACTGGCGGCGACTCTCGTCTTTGTGTGGGCAAGCGCGTGAGCTCGGACGATCTCCTGTTCGAGCGGCGCGGTGCCGCGGGTCTTGTCACGCTCAATCGGCCGCATGCGCTCAACGCGGTGTCGCTGGCCATGGTGCGCGAACTCACCCGACAACTCGCCGAATGGGAGACGGATCCTACGGTCACCCGGGTGATCGTTGCCTCGCGTGATCCTCGCGCCTTCTCTGCCGGTGGGGATGTGCGCGCGCTCTATGATCTCGGTCGTGCCGGACGTTTCGACGAGGCGCTCGGCTATTTTCGCGAGGAGTACGCGCTCAACACCCACATCAAGAGCTATCGCAAGCCGTATGTGGCGCTCATCGACGGCATCGTCATGGGTGGCGGCGTCGGCATCTCGGTGCACGGCTCACATCGCGTGGCCGGCGACAAGTTCGCGTTTGCAATGCCCGAGGTGGGCATCGGATTTTTTCCCGACGTCGGCGCGACGTGGTTCCTGCCGCGCCTGCCAGGAAGGCTCGGTACCTATTGCGCGCTCACCGGCGCGCGGCTCGATGGGGCAGACGCAGTTGTCGCAGGCATTGCTACCCATCGGGTGCCGTCGGCGCGGTTTCCAAACCTGATCGAATCATTATGTGATGCCGATCCCGTCGAAGAGTCCCTTGCCGCGTGCGCGCAGTCCCCGGCGCGCGGAGCTGCCGCGGCGCGGCGGAACGCTATCACGGCATGGTTCGAGGCCGATCAGGTCGAGGAGATCCTGGGCGCGCTGGACGCCGAGGGTGCCATGCAAGGTCCAAATGCGGCGTTTGCGGCCGAGACCGCGGCCTTGATGCGCACAAAATCACCGACAAGCCTCAAGCTGGCGCTGGCACAGATGCGGCGCGGCGCGACCCTCGATTTCGCCGAATGCATGCGCACCGAATTCCGCATAGTCTCGCGCGTGGTGCGGGGCCATGACTTCTATGAGGGGGTGAGGGCGGTGATCATCGACAAGGACCAGGCGCCGCAATGGCAACCGGCTAGCCTCGCGGCGGTCGATCCGGCCGAGGTGGAGAGGCACTTCGCTCCGGTCGGCCACGAGCTTGAGCTGCCATGATGAACACCGAAGATCCGCAAATTCTCGAACCGGTTCAGGCCGGCGACGGCGAAGCCGCCGGTAAGCCATGGTCGTACCGGCTGATGCTGTTCCTGCGGGCGATGGCAGGTGTCTCGCTCTGCAAGGGTCTGTACCACTGGGCGGTTATTTGTGGCATCGGAGCCCCGCTTCCATCCGGGTTCGATTCCTATTCGACGCCGTATCAGGTGGCGACGGTGTTCTTCGGCGTTATCGATCTCGTGGCAGGGGTCGGCTTGTGGCTCGCCGCGCCCTGGGGCGCGGTAGTCTGGCTTACGTCCGTGATCTCCATGGCCGCAGTGGAGCTCTTGTTTCCGCAAATCTACGGCGGGAACATATGGATCGTTATGGCGGAGGTGGTATTGCTCGGGACTTATTTGTGGCTCGCCCTGATGGCCGCGCGCGAGCAGCCGGGCTGACAACCGCGCTGGAGGACATCATGGCAAAGGTCGGCTTCATCGGGCTCGGCAATATGGGGATGCCGATGGCCGAAAACCTGCTCAAGGGCGCTTACGAGGTGACCGGATTCGACCTCAACGCAGCTGCGACCGAGCGGCTCGTGGACAACGGGGGGAGCCGAGCGAACTCGCTCGCCGATGCATGTAACGCCGCCGAGATTGTCATCACCATGTTGCCCTCGGGCGAACAGGTGCGCGAGGTTTATCTCGGGGCTGGCGGTGTGCTGGCAAGCATAAGGCCGGGAGCGTTACTAATCGATTCCTCGACTATCGACGTGCAAACCGCGCGCGAGGTGGCGCAAGCCGCCCAAAATAAAGGCTTCGCAATGGTCGACGCCCCAGTTTCGGGCGGCGTGGCCGGGGCCGAAGCGGCAAGCTTGACCTTCATGGTAGGCGGCAGCGATGAGGCCTTCGAACGCGCGCGGCCAGTGCTGGAGAAAATGGGCAAGACCATCGTCCATGCCGGCGCGCCCGGCAATGGCCAGGCGGCCAAGATTTGCAACAACATGATTCTCGGTGTCTCGATGATCGTAGTGTCGGAGGCCTTCCTGCTGGCGGAAAAGCTCGGGCTGGATGCGCAAAAGCTGTTTGACATTTCCTCTAAATCATCTGGGCAGTGCTGGTCCATGACGAGCTATTGCCCCGTGCCAGGCCTGGTGCCGTCCTCGCCGGCGAACCGCGATTACAGGGCTGGCTTCACCGCGGCCATGATGCTTAAGGATTTGAAACTCGCACAGACCGCTGCGCGTGCCACCCATGCGACGACGCCGCTTGGAGCTGGCGCCGCGGCGGTCTATGAGCGCTTCGTCGAAAGCAGCGATGCAAGCGTCGATTTTTCCGGCATCATTCGTTATTTGCGCGGCGCGTGAAGACCGCGTTGCGCGCTTCCTGACTTCGTCCCAGCGAAGTCCTGACTTATTGGATGCAAACCGGAGCTGCCTTCACTCGACACAGAAGGAATGATGGTGAAGCAAACGTAACGGACAAGCGCTGCACAAGAAGGCCTCATAAACCGTTTCTGCTCACGCGTTCTTTACGTTCAATATCGAGACGCACGAAATCGAAGCACAAAGGCAATTTGCATGTCGAGCACGCCATGCGCGGCGGCTCAGCTTGCGGCGGCAGTGAGACACGCGTTCATCAATGGACCATTCACCGTTGCAGATAAACCCTATCTTTAGCGTGTTGTTTAAAGCGAATTTTAGATGCCGATCGTAGGCTGCACGTCGAGCGGGGAAACAATGCCCGCTAGCAACAAACGATAAGTCACGGGGAAGGTGTCATGTTGAGAAGCGTTGCAAGAGCAATCGAGCCCGCCGTTCGCGAGGAAAATGCCGAGCGCGTACGTCCGCACTATCTCGAAACGTTGACCTTGGTCGAACGGCTGCATCGTCGCCTGCTCGACGTGATCAAGGACGAGTTCGACCGCAGGAGCCGCGCCGAGATCAACGCGGTGCAGGCGCTGCTTCTATACAACATCGGAGAGAAGGATCTCACTGCCGGTGAGCTGCGTACGCGCGGATATTATCTCGGCTCGAACGTTTCCTATAACCTCAAAAAGCTGGTCGAGATGGGATATCTTGATCATCAGCGCTCGCAGATCGATCGCCGCTCAGTGCGCATCAAGCTCACCGGCAAAGGGCGCGAGGTACGCGATATTGTCGATACGCTCTACCACAAGCACGTGGCCACCGTGGCCCAGGTTGGCGGCATCGACGGTGACGAGTTCGCGACACTCAACAAGTCGCTGCAGCGCCTCGAGCGTTTCTGGACCGACCAGATCCTCTACCGGCTCTGATCAACGTTTACCGGTCGGACCTGCCCCGGCGCCCTGCCGGGGCACATTTTTTTGGTCTCGGGTTCACGAAAACGACCCGTGCGACAGCTAGATGTGGGCAACCAGGCGGTGGCGGCACCCATAACTTGGCGCTCCGGAGCGGGTGTGCTATCGCCCCGGCGACCTCCGGGCGCGCAGGTCGCCCAATAGCAGCGTGACGTCCATGACAGATCCGTCTCGAGCCCACGCCGATACTGCGAACCTGTTCACGGCTGCGCTGGCGGAGACCGACCCTGAGGTGGCCGAGGTCCTAAAGCGCGAGCTCGGTCGGCAGCGCGACGAGATCGAGCTCATTGCCTCTGAAAATATCGTTAGCAAAGCGGTTCTCGAAGCGCAGGGGTCGGTTCTCACGAACAAATACGCCGAAGGTCTGCCGGGACGGCGCTACTACGGCGGCTGCCAATATGTAGATGTAGCGGAAACCTTGGCAATTGAAAGGGTTACCAAACTTTTCGGATGTAAATTTGCAAACGTCCAACCGCACTCGGGTGCTTCTGCCAATGCCGCCGCCTTCATGGCCCTCATGACTCCGGGCGACGTCTTCATGGGGCTCAATCTCGCCGCCGGTGGCCACCTGACGCATGGCTCTCCGGTCAACATGTCAGGACGCTGGTTCAAGCCAATACCCTATGGCGTGCGCCGGGACGATCACCGGATCGATTTCGATGAGGTGGCGAAGCTTGCGCGTCAATTTCGGCCGAAGGTCATCATCGCTGGCGGGTCTGCCTATCCGCGCATCCTCGATTTCCGCCGCTTCCGCGAGATCGCCGACGAGATCGGTGCCAAACTTCTGGTCGACATGGCGCATTTCGCCGGTCTCGTCGCCGGCGGGGTGCATCCTAATCCGTTCCCGCACGCCCATGTCGTCACTTCGACCGCGCACAAGACGCTGCGCGGGCCGCGTTCGGGCTTCATCCTCACCAATGACGAGGAGTTGGCGAAAAAACTCAACGCGGCAGTCTTTCCCGGTCTGCAGGGAGGGCCGCTGATGCATGTGGTGGCCGCCAAGGCGGTGGCCTTCGGTGAGGCGTTGCGTCCGAATTTCAAGCTTTACGCACGCAGCGTCATCGCAAATGCCAAGGCGCTCGCGGAAACGCTCAGGTCCAAGGGTCTCGATATCGTTTCCGGTGGTACCGACACTCATCTCATTCTGGTGGACCTGCGGCCCAAGCGCTTGACCGGCAAGGTGGCGGAACTGGCGCTCGGCCGCGCTCACATCGCCTGCAACAAGAATGGCGTCCCCTTCGATCCGCAGAAGCCGGCAGTGACCTCAGGAGTGCGCCTCGGCACTCCTGCGGGGACCAGCCGCGGGTTCGGCATCGCCGAGTTCCAAGAAGTGGGCGAACTGATCGTAGAGGTGCTCGAGCCTCTCTCGCAGAAGGGCATAGAGGAGGATGCCTTCACCGAAGCGGCGGTCCGCGAGAAGGTGAAGAAACTCGTCAGCCGATTTCCGATTTACACCGGATAATGCTGCTCCGGTGTCATCGCCTGCGAATCTGGACGCACCAGTACACGCCTAACCTTGCGGCGCATGGGTGTGGCCCGTTCCGACTCGTGTGGTGATTATTGGATGCCCGCTTTCGCGGGCATGACGAGCTGACCGAGCAGAGGAATGCGGTAAGGGAAACCTCCATGCGCTGTCCGAACTGCGGCAGCCTCGATACGCAGGTCAGGGATTCGCGCCCGACCGAAGATTCGTCCGCCATCCGCCGCCGGAGGGTGTGCCTTGCCTGCAACTTCCGCTTCACCACGTTTGAGCGGGTACAGTTGCGCGAGCTGATCGTCATCAAGCGCAACGGCCGTCGGGTCCCCTTTGATCGGGATAAGCTGCTGCGCTCAGTGCAGATCGCGCTGCGCAAGCGTCCGGTCGAGCCCGAGCGCATCGATCAGGCCGTCTCGAAAATCGTACGCGAACTCGAAAGCCAGGGTGAGAGCGAGGTCTCCTCCGAGACCGTGGGCGAGATGGTCATGGAAGCGCTGCGTGCGCTCGACGACGTTGCCTATGTCCGCTTTGCCTCCGTCTATCGCAATTTCCGCGAGGCCAAGGATTTCGAAAGTGTGCTCGACGAACTGACGGAAGATGGAAAGCCGGGCGCGGCGGCGAGCAAGTGAAGCACCTCAGATCACGATCTCCATCCCAATTACGGCAAGGAAATCGGGCGCGTTGATGCGTCGGAGCAAACCGTCCACTGCAACATGGAAAGCATTCGCACGGCGCGGCGCGGTCGCTCTGGTTGCGCACGATAATCGAGTTGCCGGCGGAAAGACGCTCGTAGAGCATATGAGGGCCGGCAAACTCCGAACCAATCAAGTCCACACCAGCTTGTAAAGCTTGAATAGGTCAAGCGCCGGCGTCGACGAGGTTCTCCACCACCGCTCGGAGAGCCTTTTGAGCTCGCGATCAGCAACGACGTCGATGCTCGCAGCGCATTTGCAAGGGTGTCGCTCCGGCCAGAGTGCGCAGAAGATCGATGATCCCGTGAAGATTCTCGGCTGCAGACGCCGCATGGCGGCGTCGAACGAGAACAGTTCTCGCCGTTGCGGGTCGGCTTTGAGCTTGTAGAGATCGGCGATGGTCCGCGCGGCGTTTCGGAACGGCCGGGTGGCGGGTTACGTCATCGATGCGCTCAGCGCCGACATAGATGGCGCGGCCGTCGCGCATGCATTCGAGCTTGCCTTCTGCCGATCAGCATCAAAGCTCCCGTGCGCCTTGCAGACCCTGGTATAACGTAAGGGCCGTCTCGAAAGAAGTTGAGCTCATTGAGCAACTCTGACCATAGCGCGGAAGACACCCGCTTTATGACACTCGCATTCGCACTCGGCCGGCGTGGGCTGGGACGCGCCTGGCCCAATCCCGCCGTCGGCGCGGTCATTGTCAAGGACGGCGTGGTCGTCGGTCGCGGCTGGACTCAGCCCGGCGGGCGGCCCCATGCCGAGACTGAGGCGCTGCGCCGCGCCGGTTCCGCGGCGAGCAGGGCGACGCTCTATGTCACGCTCGAGCCCTGCTCGCATCACGGCAAGACGGGGCCATGTGTCGACGCGATCGTCGCTGCCGGCGTCGCGCGCGTCGTTTCCGCCCTTGTTGACCCCAATCCTGAGGTTGCCGGGGCCGGTCATTGGCGCTTGGCAGAGGCTGGTGTCGTCGTTGAGGTCGGCCTAGGCGCCGCTGAGGCGCGGCGGGCGCATGCCGGTCACATCCGGCGCGTCGCGGCGGGCCGCCCGCAGGTGATGTTGAAACTCGCCGTATCCGCCGATGGCAAAGTTGCTCGCTCGGGCCGCCGTCCCGTGGAGATTACCGGCGAGGCGGCGCGCTCGCGCGTGTATTTGATGCGCTCGAGGAGCGATGCAGTGCTCACCGGCATCGGCACCGTGCTCGCGGACGATCCAATGCTGACCAGCCGCCTGCCCGGAATCTCCTCGCCGGCGCGCGTCGTGCTCGACAGCACACTTCGGCTGCCGCTTGCGAGCAAACTGCTTAGGACCGCCCGGCAGGTTCCTCTCTGGGTGATCACCGGCGAGGCCGCGGCTAGCGCGTGCCAGCAGACGCTCGCCGCGCATGGCGTCGATGTCCTGCGCGCGGCAACGACAGACGGCAAGCTCGATCTTGGCAACGTGCTGACGCTTTTAGCGCGGCGGGGCATCACCCGTCTTATGGTCGAGAGTGGGCCCATTCTCGCTGCTGCCCTCCTGCACGCCGATCTCATCGACGAAGCGGCGCTGTTTCGCTCCCGCAGTATCATTGGGCCCGACGGGATCGAAGCCCTCGACGGACTGCCGCTTTCCGCATTAACTCAGTCGCCGCGTCTCAAGATGGTCGACACCGAAATGATCGAGGCGGATACGCTGGAGAAGTTTGAGCGCGCGTGACATGTTCACCGGCATCATCACCGACGTCGGCGAGGTAACGGCGGTCGAACCGCGGGCGCAGGGGCTTGCCCGACTCACGATCGTGTGCGGCTATGATCCGGACAGCATCGCCGTCGGTTCCTCGATCGCCTGCAGCGGCATTTGCCTAACCGTGGTGGCCCACGGTAGGAAACATGATCGCGGCTGGTTTTCCGTCGAAGCCGCTGCCGAGACGTTGCGCGTGACGACGGTCGGCAGCTGGCGGCGGGGCACACGTGTCAATCTGGAACGTGCGCTCAAGATCGGTGATGAACTGGGCGGACACATCGTCGCCGGTCATGCGGATGGGCTTGCCCACGTGACCGTGCGAGAGGACACGCCCGATACGGCGCGCTTCAGCTTGCGTTCGCCCACAGCGCTTGCCCGTTTCGTCGCTCCGAAGGGTTCGGTCGCGCTAGACGGGGTGTCGTTGACCGTCAACGAGGTTGACGGGGAAGCATTCTCGGTCCTGATCATTCCGCATACGCTGAAGACCACGACACTTGGACTGCTCCGTATCGGCGATGCCACCAATCTCGAGGTCGACCTGATGGCCCGTTATGCGGCGCGGTTGATGGAGCGATAAGCAGAGGCGATCGTCGCTCACTTGCCTCCGGTCCAATCTGCTTGGTACCACCGGCCCGCCACTGGAGACCGGTCATGGCCGAGCGCCGCCCCTCCGCCAAGGATGCATTCGAACGAGGCGACCTCGAGGGCGCGCGTATTCTCATTGTGGAGGCGCGGTTCTACGAGGAGATTGCCGATGCTTTGCTCATGGGCGCGACCCGCGTGCTGCAAGCAGCAGGTGCGGCTTACGAACGCGTCAGCGTGCCAGGTTCGCTCGAAGTCGCCCCCGCCATCGCGATTGCGGTAGATGCCGCCGAGCGTTCAGGTCATCCTTACGACGGCGTCGTTGCGCTCGGTTGTGTCATTCGCGGCGAGACGCTGCATTTCGAGATCGTGGCCCAGGAATCAGCGCGCGCTCTGCTCGAGTTCTCGGTCGCGCGTCGATTGCCGATCGGCAACGGCATTCTCACCGTCGAAACCAACGCCCAAGCTTGGACCCGCGCGCGCGCCGACGAGGCCGACAAGGGTGGCGATGCGGCGCGAGCGACGCTTTCGCTGGTGAGGCTGAAGCGCCGCCTGGCCGAGGCTTAAGACATGGTCCGCGACAGCGCGCCTAAACACGCACGCAAAGCCAATCGGCGCGGCGCCGCTCGCCTGGCCGCGGTGCAGGCGCTCTACCAGATGGATATCGCTGGTACCGGCCTCAACGAGATTCTCGCGGAATTCGAGAGCCACTGGATCGGCCGCGAGGTCGAAGGCGCACAATACCTCCCGGCCGAGGCGGCTTTCTTCCGCGATGTGGTCTCTGGCGTCGTGCGCGAGCAGCGAAGCCTCGATCCTTTCGTCGACAAGGTGCTCTCCGAGACCTGGCCGCTCAAAAGGATCGAAGCAATCTTACGTGCAGTGCTGCGGGCAGGCGCCTATGAGCTCGGGCATCGCAGTGATGTGCCCGCGCGTGTCGTCGTCTCCGAATATGTCGACGTCGCCCATGCCTTCGTCGATAAGGAGGAGACCGGGATGGTCAATGCCGTGCTCGATCAGATCGCGCGGAAGTTTCGTGCCGGCGAGTTCTCGCCGCTCACCCGGTGAGGGGGAATCTTGCTTTGGTTGGACGGGTAATCAGGTCCGTTCCAACGAACTGCCGGCCAGTTTGCCTGGCTATCTTGGATGTGGCCAACGCTATTATGGGCACTACGAACGGTCCCTTGATCGACTGCTTAGGCGCTTGGCGATGAATCGAGGCAACGCAGCGCAGTCCGGCGAGGAGCGCCTCATCGCGCGCTATTTCGCGCCGCTCGCAAAGCATGCCGGCGCGTTCGGCCTAGCCGACGACGCGGCTGCAATCACGCCGCCGGCTGGCTGCGACCTCGTGCTCAAGGCCGATGGCATCGTGGCCGGCGTGCATTTCTTTCCCGACGACCCCCCCGATACAGTTGCCAGGAAGGCGCTGCGTACAACCCTTTCCGATCTTGCCGCCAAAGGCGCAAAGCCGCTCGGATTTCTGCTCACACTAGCACTGCCGGAAGGGACCGGAGAGGCATGGCTTGCCCCGTTCGCGCGCGGTCTCGGCGCCGATGCTGAGGCCTTCGGCTGCCCGCTTTTGGGCGGCGATACCGACCGCACGGGCGGACCGATCACGGTTTCAATTGCGGCGCTCGGCGCCGTGCCGCAGGGCAAGATGTTGCGACGCGCCGGCGCCAAAGCAGGCGATCGCGTGGTGGTCACCGGCACGATTGGCGACGCCGCGTTGGGTTTGCTGTTGCGACGCGATGGCTCTGCCGCTGCGCGCTGGGGCCTCACGCGTGCGGCGCGCGGGGGCCTCGCGGCGCGTTATCTCGTGCCGGAACCACGCCTCGCCATTGCCGAAATTCTCCGCGCGCATGCTTCGGCCGCAATGGATGTTTCGGACGGCCTCGCCGGGGATCTGGGCAAACTCTGCCGCGCTTCCGCTGTCACCGCCGAGATCGAAGTGGCACGTATTCCGCTCTCGGAGGGCGCGCGCGCCGCTCTTTCAGTTGAGCCGGCGCTGATCGAAACGATCATCACGGGCGGCGACGACTACGAAGTTGTGGCATGCGTGCCGCCAGGCAAGGTCGAAGCATTGCGCCAGCAAGCGTCGGCCGTCGGCGTCGTGGTCACCGAGGTCGGCGCCATTTCAGCGGGGGAGGCGGAGGCGCGCTTTTTCGATGCGGACGGTGCAAAGCTCGTCTTTGCGCGACCGTCGTTCAGCCATTTCTGAGCGTCTGCGGCCCGCAAGGGCCATCGGCACTAGGCCTGGGAGCGCCGCAGGCAGACACGCGCGCGTCGCTCCGCTGCTATAATGATAGGCGAAAGGGCGAGCGCCCATGCACGACACCACCGCCTTGCTTCGATCGGCCGCGAGTGATTACACGCCGGCCGATAATTCGCGTTTTCCCAAGCTGCATCGCCGCTTTCCGACGACTGCATATCTGCGCCAGCATGCTCGGTCGCATGTGCCGAGCTTCGCCTTCGAATACATGGATGGTGGCGCGGGCGGCGATGGCGGTATCGCGCGAAACTGGAACGCGTTCGATGCTATCGAGCTCGTGCCGCGCTATGGCGTCACCACCACCTTGCCGGCGGTGGATATCGAACTGTTCGGCCGGCGCTACTCGGCACCCATCGGCATCGCCCCAATGGGAGGCCCTCGATCGTATGGCCGGGTGCTGACCAGTATCTGGCCGCCGCCGCCCAGCGCGCGCGTGTGCCTTACGTCCTCGGTCTGGTCGGGGGAATGATGGTCGAGCACGCAGCGGAGATCGCACCCGATGTGCTTTGGTTCCAGCTCTATCGTTGCTTCCGCAATGAGCATGCCATCGGTTTCGATCTCCTCCGCCGTGCCCAAGCCGCCGGGGTGCACGTCCTTGTCCTCACTGCGGACGTGCCCGTGCGCACGACGCGCCCACGGGAAGTGGTGGCCGGCATTACTTCGCCGTTCCAGCCGGATTTGCGTATGTTCGCTGCTATTCTCCGTTCGCCCGGCTATCTCCAGTCGCTATGGAAGCACGGTCAACCGCGCTTCGGTAATCTCAAGCCTTACGCCGGCGACACGGCCGATGTGAATGAGGTCGCGGCGTTTGTTCGACGCGAGATGGCCGGCGCCTTCACCTGGGAGGAGATCGGGCGGTACCGGGAGCGCTGGAAAGCACCGTTGGTGGTGAAGGGGCTTCTTCACCCGGCCGACGCGGAGAGGTGTGTGTCGTTAGGGGTCGACGGCATCATCATCTCCAACCACGGCGGACGGCAGGTCGAAGGCTTGCCGCCGGCCATCGACGTGCTTCCCGCCATTGCTCGCGCCGTTGGCGGCCGGGCGACCGTGATGGTCGACAGCGGGATACGCTCGGGGCTCGATGTGGTGCGAGCGGTCGCGCTCGGCGCGGATGCCGCCTTTGCCGGTAAAGCGTTCTTGTGGGGTCTCGGCGCCCTCGGAGCGGAAGGCCCGCTTCATGTGATCGATCTCATGATCGACGAGATGAGGGCGGCATTCGGCCAAATTGGCGCGCGACGGCCGGCGCAAGCGCGCTCGGTGGTGATTCGCCATCCCGGGGCATTGCATTTCTAATTTGCGTTTGGACCTGGTCCTCCTTACTGCTGCTGACACTGCTGACGACCGCATCCCAACGTGACGCTGAGCGCCTATCTTTGACCCCATCCGCATTTGGGGACATTATTGATCCCACGTTACGGCCGAGCTCGAAAGGCTAGCCATGGCTGACTTGGGTCAGCAGCCCAATCGCAAGCGGAGCCGGGTATTTCTGGCAACGATGACGCTTGCGGCCGTTGCCGCTGTCGCCGGTCTTTCGGCTTGCAGCCAGCCCTCGGATTCACAACCGCCGACGGCACAGCGACAAGCCGCCGAGGAGCAGGCGCGCAGAGACACCGACGAGAAGGCGTGGGCTGACGCCGAGAAGACCGGCACCGTGGCCGCATACACAAGCTATCTGCAGAACTTCGGCTCGGGAGCACACGTGGCAGAGGCGAGCCAGCGCATCGTCAGTCTCAACGAGCAGGCGCGTAAGGATGCGGACGAGAAGGCCTGGGCTGAGGCCGAGAAGACCGGGACTGCCGCGGCATACATGGCATATATCCAAAATTTCGGCGGTGGCGCGCACGTGGCGCAGGCCCGCCAGCGCGTCACGGAGCAAACCCGCAAGGAGGCGGACGAAAAGGCTTGGGCCGATGCGGTGCGCGCCGGCACCGCTGCGGCCTTCACGGCCTATACCCAGAGCTTCAGCTCCGGCGCGCATGTCGCCGAGGCGCGCGAGCGCCTCGCGGCGCTCGACGAGCAAACCCGCAAGGAGGCGGACGAGAAAGCTTGGACCGATGCGCTACGCGTCGGCACGCTCGCCGCATTCACCGGCTATATACAGAAGTTCGGTTCCGGCGCCCACGTTGCCGAGGCACGCCAACGCGTCGCCGCGCTCGAGGACCAGGCGCGCAAAGAAGAAGACGAGAAAGCTTGGGCCGATGCTCTGCGTGCCGGCACTCCCTCCGCATTCACGACCTATATTCAGAAGTTCGGCTCCGGCGCGCACGTTGCCGAGGCGCGTCAGCGCGCCGCCGCGTTGGAGACGCAAGGGCGCAAAGAGCTGCCAAGCATCGACATTAAGAACACCTGCAAGGCGGCTGCGGGTGCAATGGTCAGCCTGATGGGAGGGACCACAACGGAGCAGGATGTCAATGCGTGTCTCGACTCGGAGCAAAAGGCGCGTGATCAAATCGTCAAGGACCGCGCGACCTATTCATCGGCCGACAAGAAACAGTGCATGCGAACGGGTGTGTACCTCCCCAGCTACGTGGAGTGGCTCACCTGCCTCGAGATGGAACGGGACGTGCGAAAAATGGAGCGCCAGCCCCAGTTTGGGACAGCTCCTTGGAGCCTGCCGAAAGTGAACCCCGCCATCAACTCCGCCGGGCGCTGAGAACCCGACTGCCGCTATTTTCGAGCGTTGCGTCGCGGGGCTGTTTTTGGCAATGTCCGCGCCGCTTCAGGCCCTGGCCGACACATCGGGCTCGGCGCAGGCGGTAGCAGCATCCGCTCCGACCACTTCCGTCAAAGGGGATCTTCAACAAATGACCGCTCTTTGGCTGATCGTCCTTTGTGGCGTGCTCGCCCTTCTCTACGCCGTGTGGGCGACCCGGTCTGTGCTGGCGTCCGATCCGGGCAGCGCACGCATGCAAGAGATCGCGGCGGCCGTGCGCGAAGGGGCACAGGCTTATCTCAAACGCCAGTACACGACGATCGGCATGGTCGGCGTCGTGATCTTCTTGATCCTCGCTTACTTTCTAGGATCCTCCGTGGCTGTCGGATTCCTGATTGGCGCGGTGCTTTCAGGAGCCGCGGGCTTCATCGGAATGAACGTGTCGGTGCGTGCCAACGTGCGGACCGCCCAGGCGGCGATCGGTTCACTCGCAAATGGACTCGAGCTGGCGTTCAAGGCCGGCGCCATCACGGGCCTCTTGGTCGCCGGCCTCGCGCTGCTGGGCGTGACCCTCTACTTCGGTTTTCTGATCGGCACGCGCCACATGGCGCCCGATGACCGCACCGTCATCGATGCGCTTGTGGCGCTGGGCTTCGGCGCCTCGCTCATCTCGATTTTTGCTCGTCTTGGTGGAGGCATTTTCACCAAGGGGGCGGACGTGGGAGGCGACCTCGTCGGCAAGATAGAGGCCGGCATTCCAGAGGATGATCCCCGCAATCCCGCCACCATCGCAGACAATGTCGGCGACAACGTCGGGGATTGCGCGGGCATGGCGGCCGACTTGTTCGAGACCTATGCGGTGACGACTGTTGCTACGATGGTGCTCGCAGCCATCTTTTTCCGCACCGCCGGTGCCGGCGTGCTGCTCAAGATGATGACCTATCCACTTGCGATCGGGGGCATCTGCATCATCACCTCAATCGTCGGAACGTTCTTCGTCAAGCTCGGTGCGAGCCAGTCGATCATGGGTGCGCTCTACAAAGGCGTCATCGCGACGGGTGCGCTCTCACTCGCAGGCGTGGCGCTCGTCACGCATCTTCTGGTCGGGTTCGGCACCGTACCGGGGCAATCTTATTCTGGCACGTCTTTGTTCATTTGCGGCGTGGTGGGACTCGGCGTCACCGGACTGATCATCTGGATTACCGAGTACTACACCGGCACGCATTTCCGCCCGGTACAGTCGATCGCAAAGGCGTCCGTCACCGGTCACGGCACCAACATCATCCAAGGTTTGGCCGTGTCCCTCGAGGCGACGGCTCCTCCCGCAATCGTCATCATCGCGGGCATTCTGATCAGCTACAAGCTCGCGGGTCTGTTCGGAATCGCGGTCGCCGTGACCACAATGCTTTCCCTCGCCGGCATTGTCGTGGCGCTCGACGCCTTTGGGCCCGTCACGGATAACGCCGGCGGCATTGCGGAGATGGCCGGGCTGCCCAAGGAGGTGCGCAAATCGACGGACGCTCTCGACGCGGTGGGCAACACCACCAAGGCGGTCACGAAGGGCTATGCAATCGGCTCGGCCGGCCTCGGCGCACTCGTTCTGTTCGCCGCCTATAACGAGGATCTAAAATTTTTCATCGCGAATGCGGCGACCAACCCCTATTTCCAGGGAGTCCAGCTCGATTTCTCCCTGAACAATCCATACGTCGTGGCCGGACTATTGTTCGGCGGCTTGTTGCCTTATCTGTTCGGCGCGCTGGCTATGACGGCGGTTGGGCGCGCGGCGTCCGCTATCGTGGAGGAAGTGCGCCGGCAATTTCGCGAGAAGCCTGGCATCATGCAAGGCAGCGAAAAGCCCGACTACGGCCGCGCCGTCGACCTTCTCACCAAGGCTGCGATCAAAGAGATGGTCGTTCCCTCACTGCTGCCGGTGCTCTCGCCGATCGTTGTTTATTTCCTGATTTACTGGATCGCCGGCGGCGGCACGGCGGGCAGATCAGCGGCATTTTCTGCGGTGGGTGCAATGCTCCTCGGTGTGATCGTCACCGGTCTGTTCGTCGCGATTTCAATGACTTCCGGCGGCGGCGCCTGGGACAATGCCAAGAAATACATCGAGGACGGTCATTACGGCGGCAAGGGTTCGGAGCCGCACAAGGCGGCGGTCACAGGCGATACGGTCGGCGATCCCTATAAGGACACAGCCGGTCCCGCGGTGAACCCGATGATCAAAATCACTAATATTGTTGCCCTCTTGTTACTTGCCGTGTTGGCGCACTGGCGCTGATAACTTGGACGCGGCGTCCGGGGGCACTCGGCCGAAGGCTAGAAGATCTTGAATAGTGCGTTGAGATACGCGACGTCCTTGCCGCCAGTCGGGGTGGCACGGCTAACGAAGTCGAACACCCTGCCGTCCTTCAGTCCATAATTCGCGAGGCGCTCCACTCTGCGGTTTTTGTCGAAATAAACCGCTATCACTCGCTGATCGACTACCTGCTGCGGCATGAAGCCAATCGGCCGTTCGGCGCGCTGAGAGATGTAATAGAAGGCCTCACCGCTCACCGTCGCGACGGTGGAGGGCGTCCCGAGCACGATCAGGACCTGTTCTTGGGTGGAACCGATTGGGATCTGCTCGAGTGCGCCTTCGGGGACGATGTAGCCGCGTTGGTAGGTCTCCGAAAAGCATGCGCCCAGCAGTACGCCGAGTGCCGCGATCGTCGCGAGCGTGGGGGCCATACGGCGCGAGCCAGGTGGTCTATTCATGCGGCGCATAATGCCCATATCATTGTGGCGGGCGCTGGCGCATCGGTCTCCTCGGCGCTATATCGGGTCGGGGCGCCGGGTAACCCGATGATATTGAAGCTGTTTCGCCCCACTCCGTCGGACGACACCATCGCGCGGCTCTATGGCACGATCGTGGCACAGGCGCGCACGCCCGCCTTTTACCAGCTCTATGGGGTACCGGACACGGTTAGCGGCCGATTGGAAATGATGATGCTCCACATGGTGCTGATTTTGCAGCACCTCGAGCGAGGGGCGGCCTGCCTTCGCGCGCTCGGTCAGGGACTGTTCGACGCGTTCTGCCAGGACCTGGATGATAGCGTGCGTGAGATGGGCGTCGGCGATCTTGGGGTGCCGCGAACCATGCGGCTGATCGGCGAGGCCTTTTATGGCCGGCAGGTTGTCTATCTCGCGGCCTTGGATGCACCGGACGATCAGCGGCTTGCTCGGGCCTTGCAGCGCAATGTGTTTGCCGGCAGCCGGCAGCCCGGGCTAGCGGTTTGGCTTGCGCTCTACTTGCGCGAAACCGCGCGGCGGATTGCCGCTCAGGCTCAATTGGAACGCGCGCAACTCGCCTTTCCCGATGCCGAACAGGTCCTGCTGCAAGCGCGACGGGCATGGATGAACTGATGACGCGGAGCGAACGCAGGTCCGGACGTCCGTGGAGCGTGCCGCTCGCACTCGGTGACGTCCCCGAAGCCGGCCGACACATCGATCTCGTGGCCGACACGAAGACGCGGGCCGCAGTCGCCGAGCATGCCGGGCTTGCCGCGCTGCCGCGTCTAGAAGCGAGCTTCGACGTGGCGCCGCATGGCCGCGGCGGCTTACGCGTGATTGGCCGAGTGTCCGCTACTGTCGGCCAGACCTGTGTCGTCACGCTTGAGTCGATCTTGGTGAGATCGCAACCGAATTTTTGATCCTCAGCCTCGAGCCCTATCCGCGCAAGGCGAACGCCGTGTTCCAGTCATCACGAGTCGGCAAGGATTCCGCGCATCCATTTGCCGCGCTCGCCTCGTTGAAAAAACGGCAGCCCGGTGAGGAGAGGTGATAAACGTCCCCTGTTGTGGGTCCCTTCGACGCGGTATTGTTGTTCCATGCCCCAAAAAGTTCGCATTGCGCTCGACGCCATGGGGGGCGACCATGGGGCAGCGATGGTCGTTCCAGGCGCCGAACTGTCGCTCAAACGCCACCCCGACATCGAATTCTTATTGTTCGGCGATCGCCTTGTCGTGGAGCCGCTGCTCGAGTCGCGGCCGCAGCTCAAGGCCGCCTCGAACCTGGTGCACACTGATGTGGCGGTGCAGATGCACGACAAACCCAGTCAGGCACTTCGCAAAGGGCGTCGGCGATCGTCCATGTGGCTTGCGGTCGATGCTGTCAAGAAAGGAGAGGCCGATGTTGCGGTATCCGCCGGTAACACCGGCGCATTGATGGCCACAGCGAAGATCGACCTGCGTACCATGGCGGGGATCGATCGCCCCGCGATTGCCGCCCTTTGGCCGAATCTCAAAGGTGAGTCGGTGGTGCTCGATCTCGGCGCTTCGATCGGTGGCGACGCGGGCCATCTGGTCGAGCTCGCCACCATGGGGAGCGCGATGGCCTCAGTGCTATTCGGTCTCGATCGGCCGACCGTGGGGCTCCTCAATATCGGCGTCGAGGAGGTTAAGGGCCTCGAGGCCGTGCGCGAGGCAGGTCAAATGCTGCGCGCGGGTGAGTGGCCGCAATTCGAATATGCCGGCTTCGTCGAAGGTGATGATATCGGCAAGGGGACCGTCGATGTGGTGGTGACCGAAGGCTTTTCCGGCAACATTGCCCTCAAGACTGCCGAAGGCACCGCGCGTCAACTGGGCCAGTACCTCAAGCAGGAGATGAATCGCTCGGTGGCGAGAAGGCTCGGTTACTTTTTGGCGCGGGGGGCTTTCCGCGCGCTCGCGGGCAAGATGGATCCGCGCAAGTCCAACGGAGGTGTTTTCCTGGGCCTCAACGGTGTCGTGATAAAGAGTCACGGCGGCACTGACGCCGAGGGCTTCGCCTACGCAGTCGATCTCGGCTACGACATGGTGCGTCATGAGTTGCTCGCGAAAATCGGCCAGAGCCTAACGCGTCATTGCAGGGCGACGGTTCCCGCTCGTGCCGTCGCGGGAGTAGCTTCGTGAGCATGCTGCGGTCTGTGGTGCTCGGCTGCGGCAGTTATTTGCCCACCCGGGTTCTGAGCAACACAGAGTTGTCGCGGATGGTAGACACCTCCGACGAATGGATCAGGCAACGCACGGGAATTCGCGAGCGGCGCATCGCCGCGAAGGGGGAAACCACCGCGGACATGGCGCTGGCCGCCGCACGCGCAGCGCTCACCGCGGCCGGGGTCGAGGCGCAATCGATCGATCTGATCGTGCTCGCGACCTCCACGCCCGATAACACGTTTCCGGCGTCTGCGGTGTCAGTGCAAGCGGGGCTCGGCCTCACGCAAGGTGCAGCGTTCGATTTGCAGGCGGTGTGTTCCGGGTTTGTGTTCGGCCTTGCCACAGTCGATGGCCTATTCAAGACAGGGGCATTCCAGCGTGCGCTGGTAATAGGGGCGGAGACCTTTTCCCGCATCCTCGATTGGAGCGACCGCAGTACGTGCGTTCTGTTCGGCGACGGTGCTGGCGCCGTGGTGCTCGAGGCGCAACGCGAGCACGGCACGCGCGAAGACCGCGGTATTCTGACCTCGCACCTGCGCTCGGATGGACGCCACAAGGCCAAGCTTTATGTTGATGGCGGCCCATCATCGACCCAAACTGTCGGCCACTTGCGGATGGAGGGCCGTGCTGTCTTCAAGCACGCGGTGGCGATGATCACCGACGTCATCGAGGACGCGTTCAAAGCGACTGGCTACGGCGCTCGCGACATCGACTGGTTCGTGCCACATCAGGCCAACAAACGCATCATCGATGATACGGCAAAGAAGCTTGGTATCGCGCCGGAAAAAGTTGTGACGACGGTGGACAAGCACGGCAACACGTCGGCAGCGTCAATTCCGCTCGCGCTCACGGTTGCAGTTGCGGACGGCCGCATCAAACGCGGGGATCTTGTCATGCTGGAAGCTATGGGCGGTGGCTTCACTTGGGGTTCGGCGCTGTTGCGGTGGTGACAGCAGATTATTGAAATCTTCCTCATGCGCCCCGTTGACCGCTCCGGCTCAAGCTAATATCGTCTTATAATTCAGTGAGATATCTTTGATCGCCGAAGGCGGGGCTGGCGATGACGGGAAAAACGGTCACACGCGCGGACTTGTGCGAGGCGGTCTACCAGAAGGTCGGATTGTCGCGTACGGAATCGGCCACGCTCGTCGAACTCGTGTTGAAGGAAATCACCGACTGCCTCGAACGAGGCGAAACGGTGAAGCTGTCATCGTTCGGCTCGTTCGTGGTGCGTAAGAAGGGACAAAGGATCGGGCGCAATCCTAAGACCGGCAAGGAGGTACCGATTTCACCGCGCCGGGTCATGGTGTTCAAGCCCTCCGCTATCCTCAAGCAGCGTATCAACGCCGAGTCCAGCCTGCAAAAATAGCGTCTCGATAGACGAGGAGCAGAGCGGCGGTGGAGAAGGCACCGAGCGCATTCCGGACCATCAGCGAAGTGGCGCAGGAGCTTGAAGTTCCGCAGCATGTGCTGCGGTTCTGGGAAAGCCGTTTCCGCGAGATCAGGCCGATGAAACGCGGCGGCGGTCGTCGCTACTATCGGCCGGAGGACCTCGATCTCCTGCGCGGCATTCGCCATCTTCTCTATGGTGAGGGATACACAATCCGTGGCGTCCAGCGTCTCCTGCGAGAGCAGGGGGTGCGCTTCGTGCAAAATGTCTGGCATCCGGATGCCGCGCAGCCTCCCCGTCAGGATGAGGCCGAGGAGAATGGGGAGGCCGAAACGGCCCTGGCGGCGGGCGCAGGCGTGCTGTCCTTGCCAGGTGCGCGCGACACTCTCGGCAGCAAGGGTTCGCAGCCCGCGTGGAATGAACCCCCGGCTACAGCAGCGGCAATACCGTCTCCTGTAGCCGCTATGAGTCGCGATCAGGTTGAGAAACTGCGCACAGCGCTGCACGAGCTCACGGAATGTCGCCGGCGGCTTGAAGCGGCGTTGGATCAGCGCATGTAAAGCTGGTGAAGCGGCAATACCTGCGCGCCGCACCTTCCGTTGCGCCGAATCTCGCGATGGGGCTTGATGCTGCGTGCCGCCGCGTCCTCGGCGGCGAAAACGGGCCAGAGGCTGGCGTCGTTCTTTGGCCGACTGTCGTTCCCTGACCTACCCGCCATTGACCGGAAACGACGCCGCGATAGATGGCGCGACGCGGCACGTCGTCTCGTTGCCGTGACTGCCGCCGCCGTCACCACCGTCAGCCGATTCCGTCATGCATGTGCACGCGTCCAAAACTTATGAGGACGCATACTCGCGTCGCATGTTCGCTCGCGCAGATGCACCGCATCGAGAAGACACTTAGTACGCGAGGCAAAATGGCGCGACGGACAGAACGCTTGTGTGACCGTCGGCTAATTCGAGCTTGGCAAAAGCTTGCCGTAAGTACGATCGAAGCTCAGCGTCGATCGCTACACGCTCTTGCTCGCAAACGCCGCACAGCTTTTTTTGCTCGAAATTCTCAGATCGATGACGCGGGCGCCGTGGCGCCTGGTGCCGTTCAGCCCAGCTTGTGTTGGCGGACCGACATAGCGGCTGTTCGCCCTAGTGAACCATGATCGGTTCTGCGCGTTAGACGAAACAGATGTGGAACAGAGGAGTCACATTCCATGTGCGATTATAGCCTGATGCACGTCAAATCACGTCCCGCGAGCGTTGGCGACAAACTTCGAACGACAAATTTCGGCACCGGCACGCGCGGGTTCGCTGCTCCCAGTGACCCCGGTACGGCAGTATGCGTTTTGCCCGGCACCGAGCTCGCCTTCAATTCTGAAATCGCGGTCTACGGCGCTTGCGGTCCGACCCAGTACAAAACGGCAATCTTTCGCCAAATTAATCGCGAGCAGCCGCATATGCACCACGATGCGCTCGAATTACCGGACGGACAGACGCTGCTCCTGACATTCTTGTGCGAAGGGCAAGAGGCAACCGTCTTGCAGCTGCCGGCACAGCCGACGACCAAGGAAGAGGCGTTGGCACAAGAACGCGTTGAGGTGGCCGGCTAATCCCGCGTCCTAACGCGCGTGGAGAGCAGATAGCCCGCGCGCGAGATATTCGCCGTGGCGAGTGCGGCACATGAGCCGCTGCCTCGCCACGTCGAGTGAACACTGCGTTGACATCCCACGAGTTGCGGCGTGAGCGGCGGTAAGCGGGGAGCTTGCCCTTCTGGCTGAAACCGCAACACGAGCAATAGGAACGATCGTCGGCCGCGCGGGTTATTCGAGTGCGCGTGCGTGCATCAGCATTCCAGCGTGCGGCGGTCGGGACGCGCATCAGGAGCCGAAAAATGCCCTCGACGCACGATCCCGGTCAACTGCTCGAGCCTTCGAACTTGCTAGAGCCGATCGACCTGACGGACGAAGGAGCGATCGGCAGCATACATGCATCGACTCGGCCGGATGGACCCCGAATCTCGCAAAGCCGACGCACCCGTGCGACCAGCAGCCCACCGGGGCGCAAGGGAGGTGAGCGGTGGTCGCTACTCAAGCCGGTACTGGTGGTCGCAGGCGCGCTTGCCTGCTTTGGAGCTGGCACGACAGTGCCGCAACTGCAGATACTCATGCTCAGCGGCGCAAGCCGTTGGCCGATCCTCCAAACCCCGAATGAGCGGTCGGCCTCCGTGGACCGGCCGGCCAAATCCGATGAGCTGAAGTCGGCTAAACCACAGCTGACGCCAACTCCCGCGCAATCCAACTCGGGTGACGAGCAGCCCGCGAGCGGCACGCAGGCGCCTCGGGCGAACACTGCCGAGCAAAACGCTTCGACGGTCAGCCAATCCGCCCAAGCCGAATCCGCTCCGGCCGAGCAGATTGTCGGTTGCGCGGCACCATGCAATCAGCAGCCTTGTCCTAAAGACGATGCTAACTGCCTCGAAGGCGGCGCTGTAAGGCCGCCGCAGGTTCCCACGAAGCCGGATGTGAACCCCGCCAAAACTGAAGAAGCGCCCGTCCCGCTTCGCGCCGCGAAAAATCCCCCGGCGGCGGACGCAGAGACGCGAGCATTCGGGCGCCAAGAGGAGCAATCTTCTCGCCGCAACAACCGCGCGGCGCAGCGCTCGACGGCGGATCGGGTGTCTGTCCCCAGACGCAATGCCGGGAGCCTCACTCAGTCAGGCCGTGCCCAGGATCCGAGTCGAGCATCGGCCTCGCGTCGCGAGTGGGGTTCAGATGAGCATCTTCCAACCGCAAATTCTTTTGCTGGCTGGCCAGATCGCGACGTGAATCATGCAGCAGGCGGATGGCGAGAACGCAACGCGGACGATTATTTCCCGACCACGCGTTCATCGGAGCGCGGTGGGAATCGCGATGCCGACCAGCCGGCGGACTGGCGGCGCGACCGTGCTAGGGAAGACCGTTGGCGAGACCGGGAGACGGAGCGAGCATCGAGCTTGCGCCGAGACCGCTATGGTGAGTATCCGCGCAACGATGATCGGCGCGTCAGGGCTGCACGTGAAGACGACTTCGTGACGGGCAGAGGCGAGCGCAGCGAGGGCCCGCTGATGATATTTCCTCCCGCGCGAACGCGATGGTGATCCCGGTGTCGATCTCGGCTTGAGCGGTGCCATCCGGGTGCGCCATTAGACATCTCATCGCCTTGTCTTCTGGGAGGCAATCACCGCTTCGGCAGCAGCTACCCCGCTAAGATAGGCGCCATGTGCAGTCGAATAATCGCTGCGCGAGCACGCCTCTCCGGCGAAGAACAGGCGATTGTCCACCGGTGCGGCGAGTTCGGCTCGGCAATCCGCCTTGCCGGGCAAGGCGTACGAATAGGAGCCGCGCGAGAATGGATCAGCGCCCCAACGTTTCAGCTTGAGCAGCTTCACCCGTCGGGCGAAATTGCTGCCGAGCAAGGCGACGAGCTCGCCGACGGCAAAATCGACGAATCCAACATCATCTCTTGCCTCGAGTTCGGATGCCAAGCGGCCGCCGAAATAAGCCTCGATGTGGGATCTGCCGAACGCGCGGAAATGATAAACGCCAGTCTCGCTGCGATCCGTGCGTCCGAAAAGACGGATCTCTTCATCAAACTCCTCGGCGTGCGAGAGGGATAGAAATAGCTTGTCGGCGAGACCCAAGGGCAGGCCCAGCGCCGCTTGCGTTTTCTTCGGTAGGAGAGGCCTGAACACGATGCTTTCTTCGGCGATGAGCGCGCTCGGGACAGTTACGATGGCGGCATCCGCGGCGATCGACCCATGCGCGGTCTCCACCCTCAGTCGGCGCCCGCTGTGATCGATTAGGTGTACCGGAGAACCGAGCACGACTGGCAGGTCGCGCCCATGCGTCGCGATCACCGTTCCATAGCCCTCCACAACGCGCCAATTGACACCGCTATCGTCGTACCGAAGGAAATCCCGGGACGAAACGCGATCGAGCTCCGCCCCGCTGACGTAGGTGCTGACGGCATTGATCAACGCATTCCAGCGGCCGAGCGGCTCGAGAAAAGTCGCGGCTGGGATGTCGGGCTTCTCGTCGAGAAGAGAATCGAGCCGCTCATAAAATTCCCGATGGGCCTGGAGGAAGGCGGCCTGCTCCGAGAGAGAGAATCCAATTGGAGCCGAAAGACGCATCCATGGCGGCGGAGTTTTGTCGATCGAGCGGCCTTGTACCTCAGCAAGTTTTCGCCATGGATTGCGGTCGGCCGAATGCAGCCAGCCGCAGCCGAGATCGATCGGGCAAGCCGAACGATCGTTGAACGTCCATGCCCGCCCGCCAAGCCGTGAGCGGGCCTCCACAACAACACAATGGAGCCGGGCGTCCATGATGCGCCGGCCCGCGGCGATACCAGCCGCGCCGGCGCCAATGATTACCACCTCCGTATCGCTGCTACTGGCCAAGTTTGTTCTACGGGAATTTGCACGCGTTGTCGTTCTCAACGTGAAGCAGTCTCCTTACGGTCCGCGCAAGCGGCAACACGTTGTCATGAGCGGCAAGACTAGCGCATGCGTGCCCGTCTCATAACCGCATGGGAACCTTCCGAGGCCCCGTACGTTGATGGATACGCTCCCCAATCATGGAGGAATTCGCTTTGCACGCGGTCGTCGCTATCATTGCAGCATTGGTCATGGTTGGGGCGGCAAACCTCGCGCGGGCGCAATCAAGCGCGAATCCGGCTCCGGAGAATGGAGTGACATGCCCGCCAGATACGAAGGGAGATCCGCCAACAGTGGGCGGCGGCAGTTCAGCGCCCTTGAGCGACAAACTCGCCCAATCGAAGGGCGTCATTTGCCCGCCCGCTGGCGTTGATCGTGAAATGCAGGTTGCGCCGCCAAGCGGCGGTCAACTCAAGGTGATTCCGCCGCCGGGCACACCGGGCGGCGATCCAAATGTACAGCCGAAGTGAGTTTCGCCGAGTGATGGCGTTGCTGAGCGCGCCGCGCCGTGGCAACACGTGACGATCGCTCGTTCGCGGCTACCTGCGCAAGCCTGCAGATCTGTCCCTCAATGCGGTCTAGGCGTGGATGGCGCGGTCGAGCTTGGCATGAAGACGGCCGATCGTTTCGATCTGTGCGGCCAAGACCTCCTCGCTCAAAAAACGGCTCTCCTGCGCCAGCGCAATCCAGAATTCCCGGATGTTGCTCAGAGTCTCGCGACGTATCGGATCAACGGTGATCCTTAATGCCCGCTCGCAGTCCGCCGCTTTCTCCCATGGATCGACTTGAGGCATGGAAAGCTCCTAGCAACAAACCATGCCTACAGGACTTTACCGGCTGTTTGGAGCGTTTTGCGTGGGTTTTCCCCGCAGCTCACTTTCCCCACAGGGGCTTAGGGCTGTATCAAAGGCGCTGTCCCCCATTGATCGACGCGATCAATGCATAAGGGTCATCATCATGCCTACACGAGCCGCGACGACATGATCGCGGCAGGAAAATATCGTAAAGTGGGGCTAGAGTTATGCTTTTTCGCGGGCGAGATTGTGCGCACCGTTATCTTTCTTGTATGCATGCTCCTGCCGGGCGCCACGTTCGCCGATAGTGTTCGTCACCTGAGTGTGCCCGAACGGTTTTGGGGGATCTGGGCGCCGAGCACAGATCTCTGCCGCGACGACAAGTCCATCTTCGTCGTATCCGCGAAAGGATACGTGACGGCGCAAGCGAACTGCACGATTCAGTGGCTCACTGAAACAGCCGGCGCCGATGGGCCGATCTACTCTGCCCATATGCGTTGTTCGAACCCAGCGGCACCTGAGAGCCTGGCCGAAAAAGAGGTGAGTGATTTCAGTCGGATGTGATTCCGTCGGATTTGCGAGATTCGATGGAGAGCACCATGCCTTGGACTGAAATCACTCGCCTGCAATATCGGCGCGACGGCCTTCGCTT
>WNFW01000093.1_pt1 | contig 48963 bp, 42 predicted proteins | sample 5400131 | NCBI WGS metagenome assembly WNFW01 (sample SAMN13153362, study PRJNA577476) | soil metagenome | isolation source: 20 cm soil or saprolite under grassland replicate 1 | place: USA:California | collected 2016-06-15
ATGACCGCTTCCGACCTTGCCGGGCGGTACCTGCTGGAGCCGGACGGCACCGTCTGGCACGATGGCCCGCTGACCATGGCGGTGAGATATGGCGCGATCTGCTATCTCGATGAAATCGTCGAAGCCCGGCAGGACACCACGGTTGTGATTCATCCGCTGACGGATGCGCGGCGGATCCTGCCCTTGGAAAAGCACAACGAGATCGTGCCGGCCCACGCCGATTTCCAGCTCACGATCTCCTACAACCCGGGCTACCAGAGCGCGGTGAAGGATTTGAAGGAATCGACCAAGCAGCGTTTTCTCGCGATCGATTTCGGCTATCCGCCGCCGGCCGTCGAAGCCGCCATCGTGGCGCGCGAGGCCGGAACGGACGTCGACCTCGCCGGCACCCTCGTCGCCATCGCCGAGCGCTCCCGCAACCTCCAAGGCCATGGGCTCGACGAAGGCGCCTCCACCCGGATGCTGATCCATGCCGGACGGTTGGTGCGCGCCGGACTGCCGCTGGAGGCTGCGGTCCGCTCGAGCATCGTGCTGCCGATCACCGACAACCACGATATTCGCGAAGCGCTCAGCGCCGCCATCGAGGCCTGCATCCCGTGAGTGCTGCCATCCGATCGGCGCCGCTGCGGTTGATTCCGGCGCAACCGGACGGCGCCGTCCGCCGCGTTCATTTGCTGATGCGGCAGCGCGACGCACTAAGGCCCCTGTTCCGCATCGCCTGGGACGATCTCGCCGCTCGTTTTGACGCCGACGAACTCGAGGGCTGGGCGGGGAGCGTGCTGGCGTTGGCCGACGTCAACGCAGGTCCGTCCTGCCTGGTCGCGTTCTGGGAGCTCAGCCGAAGCCAGCCGACCGAAGCGAGCATTGCACCGCTGATTGCAGCCGGACATACGGCTGCGAATATTTGCCGCGAGGCCGGCGCGCAAGCGACCGCCGCCACCATCGCTTCTGCCGCCGTCGCGCGCCGAATCCTGGGGTCCGGCTCGGGCCTGGCGCGCTGGTGGCGCACCATGGACGAGCTTGCGCTGCGAGCGCCGGAATCGGTCGAGCCGGCGGCGGCGCGGATGGGTGAAATCCTGGCCGCAGGCAACATCCATGCGTTCGAGAGCTTCGTCGCAGCCGGCTTAAGATTGGCGGCCGGCGACAGGCGCAGGCGGCTGGCATTCTTCACACTGCAGGATGAACTGGCCCAGCGGCTGTTGGAGCGGGCAACGGCCGGCGTCGGATTTACCGAAGCCGAACGCCAGACCAAAGCGTTCGTGACTTCATTATGGGGGCGACCGCCTTTGTTGCGCAGTTTTGCGGGCGACACCGGCCAGGCGCCGCAACGCCGCGCCGGGATCGCGGGGCCGCTGATCCGCATGCCCGAGATCTATCGCGGCGTGCAGGGCGAGGCCGCCTACGCCTTGTACCGGGCCGCTGCCGCACACGCGCAAGCGCATCTCGTGTTCGGCGGGCCCCGATTTCCGGTGGGGACCTTAAAGCCGCTGCAGATCGCGCTGGTCACGCTGATCGAGGATGCTCGCATCGAGACGCTGGCGATGCGCCAATTGCCGGGGTTGCGCAAGCAATGGTCGCCCTACCATGTCGCCGTGCCGACCGGCGTCGCCACTGCGCCGACCCTGCTCGCGCGGCTGGCCCGGGCCTTGTTTGATCCCTCCTACGAAGATGACGACAGTTTTGTCATCAAGGGGCGCTGGATGTTCGAGGCCCGGCTTGCGCGGCTTGAAAACCCGGCGATCAGCCGCGAGATCGGCATGCTGCTCGGCAACGACCTCGGCCAGATGCGGATACAGTTCAACGCCAGGACCTACGTCGTCGAGCCGCTCTACCGCGACGATGGTCTCGGCCTGTGGGACTTTGGCGACGACGCGCCCTCCTCTGGCGAAACGCTCGATGTTGCCGTCGATGCGGCACGCGTTGAGCAGCGGGACGATCCGGATCAAACCTCGCTGCGTGCCGATCTGCCTGACGACGACAGCAAGGTCGGCCGCGCGCGGCCGGTCGCGCCGGACCGGCGCGGCATTGTGGTTGCGAAATATCCGGAATGGGACCGCGCCCATGGCGTCGAACGCCCCGAATGGACCACGGTGCGCGAGCTTCCCGCGCTGCCCGGTGATCCGCGCCTCGTGGAAGAAGCGCTCGATCGCGCCGACGTTCTGCGCAACCGGATAAGACGGCTGGTCCGGGGCGTGCGTGTCGGCCGAACGATACGGTTGAAGCGACAGCTCGACGGTCATGACCTTGACGTCGACGCCCTGCTCGACGCCGGGATCGCGCTACGCATGCGCAGGGAGCCCGACCCGCGGCTGTTCCGCACGACGACCTCGAAGCATCGCGACCTCGCGGTTTTGCTGCTGCTCGACATCTCGGAATCGACGCGCGATCGTCTCGCATCCGGCGCCTCGGTGCTCGAAGTCGAACGGCTGGCGGTGGCGGTTCTCGCCGAAGCCATGAGCGCGCTGGGCGATCCCTTCAGCATGCTGGCCTTTGCCTCGAACGGCCGCGACGATGTCGAGATGACGACCGTCAAGAACTTCGACGAACCCTATGACCGCGCCTGTATCGGACGGCTGGCCGCATTGTCGTCCGGCCTGTCGACGCGGCTCGGCACGGCGCTTCGTCACGCCGGCGAGCTGATCAGTCACGCCCGCAGCTTCCGCAAGCTTGTCATCGTCCTGACCGATGGCGAGCCATCCGACATTGACGTTGCCGATCCGCTCGATCTGGTCGAAGACGCGCGCCGCGCCGCGGTCGGGTTGCGGGCCCGCGGCATCGACGGTTTCGGCGTGGTACTCGGTTCGAACGCCATGAACTCCGCCGTCCGTATTTTCGGCCGTGGCAATACCCTGCTGGTGCCGCGCGTCGAAGACCTGCCGGCCCGCCTCTCCGAACTGTATTTCCGGCTGGCGCGACGGTAGAGATCACTTATGCTTGGCTGTCAAAAGAGCGTCGGTCCCGGTGTCTTCGTCGAGCACGCTCATTCCGACCCGGCGCGACCAAATCAGCTCGCCAAGCCGAACCGCATAATTCTCCGGCCGTCCCTCGACTGCCACCAGCAGCGCCTCGCCTTCGAAGCGGACCCGCCAATGCAGATTCCCGACATGATAGCCAAGCTCTATCGCATCGCTGAGCGATCGCGGCTCGAGCCGAAGCCAGCGCCTGTTCGCGGCGCGAACCACGATGGCGTGGATATCATCAAGCAACAGCACGGCGCCATCGAACAGTCTTTGATGTCGCGGCAGCGCGATTGCAAGCTCCTGTCCGCGACGGGTCGTCGCCAAAAGCTGCTGCTGCTCCAGGTCGGCCTCCGAAAGCTGAACCACATCGACCGCGTTGCGATGCTCCATGCGAAGCAGCCGCTCGGAGAATGCCGGTTCAAGTCGGCTGCCCAGGACATGATTGATATTCAACCTCACGACCCGATCCTTCCCTGCAGGCAGCTTCGTGAGTCCCGTCCTCGTTCAGGCGAACGGGCGAGTGAGCCGGTCATTGACGGACGTAACCGCTCCGAGCTGCGTTTTTTGAAAGATCGCGTCGGCGGAATGTGCCGACGCGATCAACCCTGCGATCTAACGATGCGCGGCGACCTTGTTCGGTATTCCTTCGATCGGCGCCTCGTCCGTTCCCACCGTCGTCCGGGTAAAGGCCTCCACCATTTCGCGCGTGCCTTCCGGATCGGCAATCCATTTGGAGTAGAACTCGTACGGGCACGCCGCAACGCCGCGATCGCCTTCGCCGGAATTGATCATTCCGGTATAACCGCGGTGCACCAGCTTGAAGAGATGATTTTCGGATTGCCCGTTGCGGCGGGCGTCGCGGATCAGCATCTTGGAAAGCTGGGCATATTGAATGCCATATTCCTCTTCACCACACTCACCGAGGGTGCGGCCATCAAAACCGATGATCGCCGAGTGGCCGAAATAAGAGTAGACGCCGTCGAAGCCGGCAGCGTTGGCGACGGCGACATAGCAATTGTTCGCCCACGCCATCGCCTTCGCCATGACAACCTGCTGATCCTTTGCCGGATACATGTAGCCTTGACAGCGGACGATCAGCTCTGCGCCTTTCATCGCGCAATCGCGCCATATCTCGGGGTAGTTGCCGTCATCGCAGATGATCAGCGAGACCTTGAGGCCTTTCGGTCCCTCGGAGACGTAGGTGCAATTGCCCGGATACCAGCCCTCGATCGGCACCCACGGCATGATCTTGCGATACTTCTGCACCACCTCGCCCTTGTCGTTCATCAGGATGAGGGTGTTGTAGGGCGCCTTTTTCGGATGCTCCTCGTGACGTTCGCCGGTGAGCGAGAACACGCCCCAGACCTTGGCCTTGCGGCAGGCTTCCGCGAAAATCTCGGTCTCCTCTCCGGGCACGACCGACGCCGTTTCGTACATCTCCTTGGAGTCGTACATGATCCCGTGGGTCGAATATTCCGGGAAGATCACCAGATCCATCCCCGGCAGGCCGGTTTTCATGCCGACGACCATGTCGGCGATCTTCCTGGCGTTGGCCAGCACTTCCGCCTTGGTGTGAAGGCGAGGCATTTTGTAGTTCACGACGGCGACGCCGACCGTGTCATTGCTCGATGAAATATCGCCGTGCAGCATGTAGCTCTCCTTGCGGTTGGTTGCCTGTTAGACCTTTGTTATGCTCGACACTTCTTCGACCTGGCTCGCGATGATCCGCCTACACCGCCATATGCCGATGGACCATTGCATCGCTGAGTTCGCTGATCGCGCCGGCCACAACGACCCGTCCCTTCTCCATCATGGCGAAGCGGTGGGAAGCCTGGCGCGCAAACAGCACATTCTGCTCGACCAGGACGACGGTGAGGCCGACCTCCCTGTTGAGGCGGATGATGATGGCTTCGATTTCCTCGACGATGGACGGCTGGATGCCTTCGTTCGGCTCATCGAGCAGGATGATCTTCGGGTCGGCGGCAAGTGCGCGTGCGATCGCGAGCTGCTGTTGCTGCCCGCCGGAAAGCACTCCGCCGGCGCGTTCCAGATTGTCCATGAGATAGGGAAACAGCTCCGGCACCAGTTCCGGAATCTCCCGCTTGCCGTCCGCGCGCGCGAACGCGCCCATCAGGATATTTTCGCGAATGGTGAAATCCGGAATGATCTCACGGCCCTGGGGAACGTAGGCAATGCCGGCACGGGCCCGGCGAAACGTCGGATCTTTTCCGATCTCGGTCCCGTCGAGGCTGATTTGACCTTCCGTCCGGTCGGTGAGACCCATCAGTGTCTTGAGAAGCGTGGTCTTGCCGGTGCCGTTGCGACCGAGCACGGCGGTAACCTCCCCGATCGGAATGTCAAGGCACACCGCATGCAGAATGTGGCTGCGGTCATAATAACTGTCGACGTTGGTCAACTTGAGCATCAGCCGATCCCCTTCGATCCAAGGTAAGCGGCGCGCACTTTCGGGTCGGTCTCGATCTGCTCGACGTCGCCCTCCGCGAGAACCGAACCGAGATGCAGCACCGTGATGCGTTCGGCGATCTCGCGCACGAACGCCATATCGTGCTCGACAACGATGAGCGTGTGCTTGCCCTTGAGGCTGTTGACGATCTGGGAGGTCTTGTGCGTTTCCGCCTGCGTCATGCCCGCGGTCGGTTCATCGAGCAAAATCACCTTTGGATTTTGCGTGATCAGCAGTCCCAATTCGAGCCACTGCGTCTGCCCGTGACTGAGATAGGCGGCCAGCCGGTTCGATTCCTCCTTGAGGCCGATCAGGTCGAGCACCCGATCGACATCTTCGGCTTCCTTGCTGAAACCGAAGCGCAGATTGGCCAGCACCGCCGGATTTCGGCAGCTCGCGACCTCGAGATTGCGGCGTACGGTGAGGTCCTTGAAGACGCTCGGAATCTGGAACTTGCGCCCGATGCCGGCGCGCGCGATCTTGTGCTCTTCCCAGTTGGTGATGTCGGTATCGTGCAGAAAGACCCGCCCCTCGGTGCTTTTGGTCTTGCCGGACACCAGGTCCATCAAGGTCGTCTTTCCGGCGCCGTTGGCGCCGAGCAGGACACGCAGTTCGCCATCTTCGACCGTCAGCGACACCCGATTGACGGCCTTGAACCCGCCGAAGTCGACACCAAGGCCGTCGATCGTGAGAGCGAACTGAGCCATTCCACTCACTCCGCCAGTTGCGAGGCGTCGGAAACCCCGACGGCGTGTTGCGATGGCGCCTTGCGGCGGGTGAGGACGCGATCGACCAGATCGTGCGCCAGCCCTGCGAGGCCGCGGGGCAGATACAGCACCACAAGGACGAAGATCAGTCCGATGATGACCTTCCATGCCTCGGCGAAACCTTCGGTCTCGCTGACGGTGGCCGAAATCATGTTGATCACGATAGCGCCGATACAGGCACCGAGAATCGAAGAACGCCCGCCGACCGCGGCCCAGACCACCATGGTGATGGAAAAGGTGAGATCCATGAAGGTCGGCGAAGCGAACTCCGACACCACGACGTAAAACATTCCCGCAAGACCGGCTATGCCGGCTGATACCGCGAAGAAGAACGTCTGATAAAGCGGCACGTCAAAGCCGAGATAGCGGGCGCGATTCTGGTCGTCTCTTATCGCCTGAAGGATCAGGCCTGCGCGGGTTTCGATCAGCAATCGCGCGCCCGCCAGAACCAGGCACAGCGCGATGGCGACGAAATAGTAGGTCGGGACGATGTAGGGATCGAACTCGAAGTCTCCGACTTTAAACCAGCCCAGGTCGGTCAGCCCGTTGAAGCCATTGGTGACCGGCTGCGCATCGATGACCACGAGACGCACCAGCAGCACGAGCGCCAGCGTGATGATCGAAACGAATACGCCTGCGATGCGCTTGCGAAACACGATGGTTCCGATGATCGTGGCAATCGCGACCGGGAGCACCAGTCCCATGAAGACGCCGAACCACTGGTGCTGGAATGGAAGCCACAGGAACGAGGCCTTGTTGATGCAGCACAATTCAGTCGGCGCACCGGGTTCAGCGTTCCACAGCATGAAATCCGGCACGGGCTTGTCGGAGCCCTGCTGCAGGCTGGTCGGGCTCGCGAGCTTGAGCGACATCGCCAGCATGTAGGCGCCGGCACCGAAGAAAAGCCCCTGGCCGAGGTTGAGGATTCCGGCGTAGCCCCACGACAGCGCCACCGCGACGCCCAGCATGCCGAATACGAGATATTTGGCGATGCGGTTAAGCCAGAACGGCTCCAGCACCAGCGGCGCGCACATGATGAACGCGAAGAACGCCAGATAGATTGCAATTTCAAAGCGGCGCTTGTCGGACATCGCTCAGCGACCCCTAAGCGAAAAAAGGCCTTTGGGCTTGAGGATGATGATCATGATCACCACGCCGAACACGACTGCCCTCGCTAGAATGTCGTTGGTGCCGGCGGCGACAAGCCCGTTGATCTCGCCGAGGATGCCAGCCGAAAACACCGACCCGAGCAGGCTGCCGACGCCTCCCATCACCACGACCATGAACCCGTCCACCACCATCGGCGTACCCATGTCCGGGAATACAGTCTTGAAACCGGACATCATCACGCCGGCGACACCTGCGAGGCCGGAGCCGAACGCGAATGTCAGTGCGTTGATCCGCGCCACGTCAATGCCGCAGGCAGCGGCCATCTTTGGATTGCGGATGATCGCACGCACCTGCGTGCCGATCGGCGTGCGATACATGATCAACCAGGTAGCGGCGGTGAGCACCGCGGTGACGACAATGATGAATGCGCGATAGCGGTTGATCTCCGCGCTCCCGATCATGAACGTTCCCTGCAGGGTGACGGGAACGCTGACGTTCTGAAGCCCCGGCCCCAGTCCCGCGATATGGATGCCGAAGAAGGACAGGCCCAGTTCGAGCCGCACCGCCTGCTGGATCAGGATCGCGATGCCCCAGGTCGCCAGCAGGGTATCCAGCAGCCGGCCGTACAAGCGGCGCACGATGACGCGCTCGATCGCCAGTCCGATCAGCGCCGTCACAGCGAAGGCTAGCGGGATGGCGATGAAGAGATTTACCCCGAGCCAGATGCCGGACAGCACCGTGACATAGGCGCCAATCATGACCATTTCGCCATGGGCCATGTTGATCACGCCCATCGCCCCGTAGGTGATGGCGAGACCAAGCGCCACCAGCAGCAAGATTGAGCCGAGGCTCAGGCCGATGAACAGAACTTCGAGCATTCAAAACAACCTCGTCGGCTCGTTCTACCGCGCAAACTGCGCGGTAGAACCTCTTGATGCCGGTCTCAAATCTTTAGCTTGGCGGTATCGAGCCCCTTGGCGGTGCAGAACAGGTTGCTCTCGGTTTCGCCGTAAGCCACGTAGGGAACGGGGATGGTTGGTTCCTTGTAAGCGTCGATGATCTTGCCTTGTCCGTCCGGGAGCCACTGCGCAATGCGCGGCGTCAGATAGGTGTGCAGATTATCGGGATCGATTTTGACGTGACCATTGGGGGCGTCGAATTCCTGCCCCTTGACGGCCTCCCGGATCGCGGTCGGCGTCGTCTCCGCGGCTTTTTCGACCGCCTGCTTCCACAGGAAGACCTGGAAGTAGGACGACTCGAGCGCATGATGCGTCACCGCCTTCGGATCCTTGACGAACGCACGATAGCGCTCGACGAACGCTTTGTTGCGATCGGTGTCGATGGCCTGAAAATATGGGAACGAAGTGTAGCTTCCGACCGCATATTCCGGGCCCATCGCCGCGATCTCGATTTCGGAAGTGACGGTGGCGCAAATCGGCAACTTGTCGTGCGTCAATCCCTGATTCCTGTATTCACGATAGAAGGCGACCACTGAGTCACCCACGACGTTCGACAACACGACGTCACAGCCCGATCCCTTGATCTTGTTGACCATGGATCCCCATTCGGAATGGCCGAGTTCGAGATATTCGTCCGCGATCCACTCGCCGCCGTTTTTCTCGATCAGTATCTTCGAGACCTTGGCCATTTCGCGCGGATAAATGTAGTTCGAACCGACGATGAAGAATTTCTTCTTGCCCAGCGTCTTGATGATCCAGGGGATAAAGTTCGAAAGCTGCTGGTTCGGAACGGCGCCGGTATAGACGACGTTCTTGGAGCATTCGAAGCCCTCGTAATAAGTCGGGTAGAAATAAAGATTGTTGCGCTTCTCGAACACAGGCAGAACAGCCTTGCGACTGGCCGACGTGTAGGATCCGAACACCGTCGGGACGCGATCCTGGATCACCAGCTTCGAGGCCTTTTCATTGTAGGTTTTCGGATCTGACGCGCCGTCTTCGACGATGGCATTTATCTTCATGCCCTTGGCGCCGCCGGACGCATTGATCTCGCTGATCGCCATCAGCGTAGCGTCGTGGAGCGATTTCTCGATGATCGAAAGTCCGCCCGTGAGCGAGAACAACACGCCCACATTGATCGTTCCCGCGGCGCGTACCGGATCGCTGATGATGTAGGGCGATGCAAGCGCTCCGGTCGTCGCAAGCACGCTACTCTTCAAGAATTTACGCCGATCCATCGACATGGTGACACTCCCGTTGTGGCCGCCCCAGGCAAGCCGATCCCGTTCGCGCCGAGGCGCGTTGCTTTCAACTGAAAAATTCCAGATTCCCCCGAGGCCAGCGGACCCGCTCCGATCCGTGCCTGTTCTCGGCCGCAAAACAAAAAAAGCCCGACAGATCCTCACGGATCTTTCGGGCTACCTAGCCAGGCCGGACCAACGTCACTGGTGGTCCGACAAATAACTACGAACAGAACTCCGTCCCACCGCAGTCAGGCACAAAACTAAACATCTTTTGCACGGTACTGCAAGAGTTCATTTGCGTGAATGATTGCTGCGGCCATGTCATCCATCGACAAGCGTTTCGCCATCGCCTGACGGCGAATGCTTTCGTAGGCTTCGGCTTCGCTCAATCCCTGGCCGTCCATCAGAACCGCTTTCGCCTTCTGGATGCGCTGCAGACCGGAAAGTTTGCGCTCCAGTTTACGGATTCGTTTTTCCGTTTCGCGTTTCTCGAGCCAGATGCTGCGCGCAATCGTCAAGTTGGTGAGCAGGCCGAAGGGCCGGATCGGCCGCTCGATCACAGCTACCGCACCGGCCTCCAGCACCAGCTGGAGCGTGGACGGATCTTCGTAACCGACGACAGCGATGAGTGTCGGTCGTGGTCCGTCGCTTGACTTCAGCAGGCGCTGAATGTCACCTCGAACGTCGTGTTCGATGGCAAGCAGCATCACGTCGGAACTATCGGTCCAGCATTCCGGGACCGGCCATTGCGTCTCGACCATGCAGCCGATCCGGCGTAAATGCTCGACGAGCCGGACCCGCTCACTGTCGGGCGGATGAACCACCTGGACGCGTAGGCCACGAAGATCGCGAAGGATTTGGATCGCCACCGCCTGCTCCCGCGCTCAGAACCTCAGTGGCTGACTGTCTGAAGGTCGTCAGCCGACCAGTCGTCGAGGCTCTGTACGACACAGTAGGGGTCCGGCTTGATCCGAACGCCAGGATTCCAGACCGTCTGGAATCGGCCGAATTTGTCCAGTCGCGCAATCCGCGGCCAGAGATAAGTGTGGTTGTTTTCCGGGTCGATCCTGACCCGCCCCTGGGGCGCATCGAATTCAGAATCGCGCAATTCCTTCAGCACCCTTTCCGGGTCGTCCGAACCGCACCGTGCGAGCGCGCGCATGGCCAGATGCAGCTGGAAATAAGCCGCTTCCGCTGCCGCCGTCACCGGCGCCCCGGGCCCGTATCTGTTCTTGAAACTGTCAACGAAACGCCGCGCCGCCGGCGACGAAGAGGTTTCGAAGAACGGCGCCGCGGTGATATGTCCCTCGGCGGCCTCGCGCTGCATCTCGGCGACTTCGGCCTCGCTGGTGGTCAGGCTCGCGATCGGCATCTTCGCCGGGTCGAAGCCGGCTTTCCGGTAGGCCTCGTAGAACACAGATGTGCCCCGGCCCACCACGGTCGAAAAGATGACGTCGGGAGAGGTCTTCTTGATCCTGTTGACGACCTTGTCGAAATCCCGCGGGCCGGCTTCAAGCGGAACATAAATTTCGTCAAGCACCTCTCCCCGGCCCTGCGCGACAAAGTCAGCCATCAGACGATTGGACTCGTAAGGGTAGATGTAATTCGATCCAACCAGCAGGAAACGATTGCCATAGGTGGACAAAAGGAACCTTGCGAGTTGCAGCGAGTTCTGGTTCGGCGCAGCGCCCGTGTAGATGCAATGCCGCGAATATTCAAAACCCTCGTAGAGCGTCGGGTAAAACAGTAAGCCGCGGTGGCTCTCGACCGCCGGCAGAACCGCCTTGCGGGTGCTCGACATATAGCAGCCAAACAATAGCCGGATCCGGTCAACCCCAAACAAACGCTCCGCCAGCGCGCGAAACTGTTTGGGATCTGAAGCCGGGTCGTAGATGACCGGCTCGACCATGCGATCGAGCACGCCCCCACCGGAGTTGATCTCCTCAATGGCCAGAAGTGTCGCATTGAGCTGGGATTGTTCGATGGCCGACGTAACTCCGGTTTGCGAGAAAAGTATCCCCACGCGCCACGGGCCATCATTGTTTTCGCTGAGACTCATCACTCTGACTTAAGCCATTGCTCTCGTTAAATCGAAGCAACCTTACGTCAGATCGGAGGAAACTCAAATCGGATTGCCCTAAGGTAACAGTTTCAAATCGACGGAGGCATCTTCCAGCCACCAAAGGTTTGTTCAAGATGCCAAACGAGCGCCAACGCCACGTCCTCTCGCCACGGCCGGGCCGCCACCTGGACGCCAATCGGCAGGCCTTCCGGCGAGGTGCCGATGCGCACCGTCGCTGTGGGCCAGCCGGTAAGATTATGCATCTGCGCGTAACCGAACCCGATCCGCTTATCGTCATCGAAGCCGGTACCGTGCGGCAGCGCCGGATATGGCATGACCGGCGACAACAGCGCATCGTAGTTTTCAATGAAGCGCAGCATGGAATTGCGAAACAGATCCCATCTGGCAAACGCGCTCAGGGCCTCCGTGGTTGTTGCCATCGCAGGCGCGACCGCAACCGCGAGCGCCCTCTCGAACATCGGCGAGATTTCGTTGGTTCCGATGCTTTTGAGAAATGCGCGCGTCCCCGCGCCGCCATCGCCGCGGCTGATATCGAGATAGACCGTTGCGGGCTTTTGCAGCGTCCGGCGGCCGGCTCTCTTCAACCTTGACGCCGGCATCGGCAAATGCCTTCGCGGAATCGCGCACCGCGGCAGCAATTTCACTGGTCGGCGGGGCGACGCCATCGTCATCGAAATAGGCGATTTTCAAGTCGCGTAGCACCACCTTCGAGGGATCGCCGAGCGGCATTCCAACGATCGAGTGATCACGAAAATCGGGGCCGGAAATGATCGGCAACCCCAGTGCAAGATCCCGAACTTTCCGGGCGATCAGGCTGACATGAAAAACGGGATTGCGTGCGCCGAGCGGCAGCGGGAATTGTCCGGTGCGTGGCACGCGGCCTGACGTCGGCTTGATGGCGGTGAGGCCGCAATAATGCGCAGGGATTCGGATACTGCCGCCGGCATCGGTGCCGAGGCCGAGCGGCGAACCGCCGGCGGCAATGATCGCGGCCTCACCGCCGCTGCTGCCGCCCGGCGTGCGCGCAAGATCATAGGGATTATTGGTCCGCCCATAGACCAGATTGTCGGTCTCGGCCGCGCCTGCGAGTTCGGGCACATTGGTCTTGCCGAGGATGATGCCGCGCCAGCAGCACGAAGCCGCGCGACCGCGGTAGCGTCCGCCTTGGGCACGAAATTGGCCCTGCCCTTGGTGCCGCCGGTGCAGATAACACCTGTGGTTTCCAGCGTGTCCTTGATGGTAATCGGCACGCCATGGAGCGGACCTTTGATTTCGCCGCGGGCGAGCGCCGCGTCGGCCTCGTCGGCCTCTTTCCGCGCCGCCTCCGCAGTCAGTTGCACGACGGCATTGAGTTTTGGATTGACTTTGGCGATCCGGTCCAGATGCGCCTCAACGATTTCCTTGGAGCTCCATTTCTTCGATCGAATGGCCTCGGCAAGTTCAGCGGCAGATGCCGATACTATGCCGTCATTGGCTTCCGTTGCCGCTCTGGCCGTATCGACCAACAAAGGCCGCCCCACCGCCGCAGCCGCACTTATAAGCGCAGCAGCGCCAAGAAGATCCCGACGCCCAATCTTGTCGCTCATAGAGATTCCCTCCGATCAAGGCAAAGCTGATGTCACGCTGAACGGATTAGAAGTTTGCCCGCTTCCAACCGCTGCAGGGCTATCAGCCTCGTGCGACGGCTATGCACCGATCGAAAGCTCCACGCAGCCGAGGCCCACCGCATCGAACCGGTAATTGGACGATGCGGAGGGGAATTTCGTCGTCACCAGGTTTCCCGTCATGACAATGTCTCCGGCGCGGAGCCCTTCTCCTGCCTTGGCGAGATGTTCGGCGAGCCATGCCACCGAATGGAAGGGATGGCCCAGAACGTCACGTCCGGAGCCTTGGTCGATGACTTGTCCATTGGCCGAGACAATTCCCTCGATCGCCGCCAGATCCGGCCAGGAACGCTGAAACGCGCCGAGCACGATTCCAGCATTCCAGGAATTGTCGGCAACAAGCGAAAGAACATCGAGGGTCTGATAGTCGCAGTTCCGATCGTCCACGATCTCCATCGCCGGACAGACCGCATCAACGGATTCGGCAACATCCGATAGTGAGACCGGGCCTCCATCGCGCCCAAGGTCACGCGCCAACCGCACCGCGATCTCGAATTCAAGCCCGAGTCTCCCATAACCGGAAAGGTCCAAGCGTATGCCGGTCTGGCGCACTCGATCCGCCAAAACGACTCCCGCGATGGGACTGTCGATCCCGCACATCTGCTGCATCCGCGGTGAAGTCAGGCCAACCTTATAGCCAACGGCGCCGGACACACGGCTTTGCTTCTGCAGGTGAACGTATTCGCGCTGCACAGCATAGGCGGCATTGATGTCAACGATCCGGAATTCAGCTGCGAACGGCCGGAACTTTACGCGGCGGTCGTGCTCGTTCATCAACATTTTCGCCGCCCCCATAATTTCGGCATTCGCCTCGCCCTTCATTTCGGTTCCTCCGTTGATAAGCCTTTGCGCATTGCCGGACCATTCTTGCGGGCTCGTGGCTACGCAACACCTTCGCTAGACCGCCTTGGTGAGCGCGCCATCGATGACGAGGTTGGTGCCGGAGATCCGGCTCGCCACCGGGCTTGCCAGGAACACCACACCGGCGGCGACCTCCTGCGGCGTGCCCATGCGCCCGGTCGGATTCAGCGACATCGCCGTCTTGTAGAGATCGGGCATGCCGCGCTCGATATTCTGCCAGATGCCGCCCTCGAAATAGGTGTTGCCCGGCGACACCGCATTGACGCGGATGCCCTTGCCGATCAGCTGGTTGCTGAGCCCTTTGGCGTAGTGAATCAACGCGCCCTTGAAGGCGCCGTAAGAGCCGGCGGCGAAGTCGACCTCGAAGCCCGAAACACTCGAGATTATGGTGATCGAGGCTGATTTGGATTTCTCCAGATACGGCATCGCCGCCGCAACCGTATTGACGGTGTGCATCATGTCGGTGCGAAACGATTTCTCCCAGGTCTCGGGCGTATCGCCGACGGCCAGCGCGCTGACATTGCAAACGATGGTGTCGATACCGCCGAATTCGCCGGCGGCGCCCTCGACCCATTGCTTCAACGCGGCGGGGTCGGCGACATCGAGCGCCTTGCCCCATGACTTGACGCCTTTGCCCGCCAGCGCCTTCACCGCCTTGCCGACCTCCTCGGCGTTGCGCGCGCAGATCGCGACATTGGCCCCTTCGGCGGCGAAGAGTTCGGCAATGGCAAGGCCGATGCCTTTGCTGCCGCCGGTGACCAGCACGTTCTTACCCCTCAATCCAAGATCCATCGTCGCCTCCGTTTGAGGTACGGCGGCCCGTCATGACGGATGACAGCCCGCTTGGTTGCCTTACATCTTCTTCCAGTCGCCCGCGCCCTCGAAAGCCGCAGCGGCGCGATAGATCGTCGCCTCATCAAAGTACTTGCCGATCAGCATCAGCCCGACCGGCAGACCATCGCTCATCCCGCAGGGAAGGCTCATCGCCGGGTGTCCGCTTGCGTTAAACGGCGCCGTGTTGGGAACCATTTCGAAGGCGCGCTGGATATAAAGTTCGCGCGGCGCATCCGGCGGCGGCAGCGGCGTCGCTTTCATCGGCAAGGTCGGCATCAGCAGCAGATCGTAGCTGTTCAACGCCGTGTCGTAGGCGGCGCGCAGCTTGCGGTTCAGGTTCTGCGCCTTGGCATAGAAATGACCGCGATAGTGCTTGCTGAAATATTGACCCAACAGCATTGTGATCTTGAGGCTGTCGGATAGTTCGTCGGCGCGATGATGCCAGGCGGAGTGCGCATCGAGCAGCGTCGTATTATAGAGACCGCGCCAGTTGGTCCCCATGCCGTTGCCCTTCATCATGAACTCGGTGGCGCCTTCGGCGGCGATCGGCAGCCAGATCGCGGGGGCCAGGAGATGCATCGGGACAGAGATTTCATCGACGGTTGCGCCGAGCTTCCTGAACAGATCAGCGCCCGCCTTAACCTTGGCGTCGACATCAGGCTCGGAGCTCGGATGCCCGAAACCTTCCCGCACGACTCCGATTCGCAATGCCTTGACGCCGCCGCCCAACGCTTCCGTATAGCTTGAAACCTTGGGCGTATTTTGCCGAGGGTCGAGCCCGTCCGCTCCCGCCAGCACCTCAAGCAGCAGCGCGTTGTCACGCACGTTGCGCGTCATCGGGCCGGTGTGATCGATCGTGAGCTCGATCGGCATCACGCCGGTATAGGGCACGAGGCCATACGTGCCTTTCATCCCGTAAGTGCCGCTGAAGGACGACGGGATGCGGATCGACCCGCCCTGGTCGCCGCCGATCGCCATATCGGCTTCGCCGGTCGCCACCACCACGGCGCTTCCCGATGACGAGCCGCCGGCCGAATAGCCCATCTTGTGCGGATTATGGACGGCACCGGCGGCGCAGGTATGGCTGCCGCCGGAGAAACAGAAATACTCGCAATGCGTCTTGCCTACGATGGTGCCGCCGGCGTCGAGGATGCGGGTGACGATGGTGGCATCGGTATCGGGCGTGTAGCCTTCCAGCGTCGAGGCGCCGTTCATCATGGGTACGCCGGCGAGGCAGACATTATCCTTCAGCGCGACCGTCTTGCCGGCGAGCTTGCCGCCCGACGCGCCCTTGATCGTCGTCTTGACGTACCAGGCATTGTACTTGTTCTCCTCGCCCTCCGGCCGGTACCCGGGCGTCCGCGGATATTTCACCGCCGGAACGTAATCCGGCATGGCGTCGACGGCGTCATAGGCGGCGTAATTTGCCTGCATCAGCGCGTCGTAGGATTTGAGTTCTTCGTCGCCCATATGCATGCCGAGATCCTCGGCTACGCTGCGCAATTGATCGAGAGTGGGTCTTCGGACTGCCATGGCCTGTTCTCCCTGTGATCACGGCCCGCTGGATCGGGCTTAGGTGGTGGTTCCGATAAATTCTCCGACAAGAGAGGGATCGCCGAGATCGCCCGGCTGCACCTCCCGGGTAATCGTGCCTTTTTGAATGATGAGAATCCGTTGCGAGAGCGCGGCGATGAAGTCGAGATTCTGCTCGACCAGGATCATCGTCAGTCTGCTTTTCTCGCGCAGCCGCTGCAACAGCTCGACGATCTCGTCGATGATCGAGGGTTGAATGCCTTCAGTCGGCTCGTCGAGAAGCACAAGTCGCGGCTTGCCGCACAGGCAGCGCGCGATCGCCAGCAATTGTTGTTCGCCGCCCGACAGGGCACCGCCGGCACGATCGAGCAGCGGTCTGAGGCGCGGGAACTCCTCCAGCACTTCGGCGATGGTTTCCTGCTCGGCGCCGCCGTGCTTGCTGCATCCCATGCGCAGATTGTCGTAGACCGTGAGGCCGGGAAAAATCTCGCGCCCCTGCGGCACGTAGCCGAATCCCAGCCGCGCGCGACGGTAGGGCTCGATGGCTGTCACGTCGCCACCACCGAAGCGCACCAGCCCACCGGTCGCCGGCAGGAAACCCATCAATGCCCTCAGGAGCGTGGTCTTGCCCATGCCGTTATGGCCGAGAATACCGATGAACTCGCCTTCGTTGACGGCGAAGCTGACCCCGTTGAGGATCGGAATGCGGCCGTAGCCGGTTCGCAGCCCCTGCACATTGAGCATCATGCCGCCGCCTGCTTGCCGAGATAAATGTCGCGCACCAGCGGGTTGCGCAGGATATTCTCCACGGCATCCTCCACCAGCACGCTGCCCTGATTGAATACCGTCACCTGCCTGGCGATCATGCGGATGAACTGCATGTCGTGTTCGACGACGATCAGCGCCTTGCTGCGGTTGATCTCGCGCACCAGCTCGGCGGTCTTGTGCACTTCCTCATGGGTCATGCCGGCTGCAGGCTCGTCGAGCAGGATAAGCTCGGGATCGGTCGACAGCACGATCCCCAGTTCAACCCATTGCCGCTGACCATGGGCGAGCTGGCCGACCAGCCGCTTGGCGGCGCCGGTGAGGCCCATGCGCTCCAGCATCTCGTCGACCACCGCGTTGGCGCGCTCACTGGGATGGATGCGGCTTGCCGCCAGCCAGATATTCTCGCGCACGTTCAATCCGTCGAACACGCTCGGCACCTGGGTCTTGATGCCGATGCCGAGCCGCGCGATCTGGTGGGCGTGGGCGTTGGAAATATCGTGGCCGCGAAACAAGACCTGGCCCCGGCTCGGCTGCAGCTGCCCGGTGAGCATCTTGAAGAATGTGCTCTTTCCGGCGCCGTTAGGACCGATGAGACACCGCAGCTCACCTTCGGCCAGCGTGAAATTGACGTCGCGCACCGCCTGGACGCCGCCAAAACGCATGCTGAGGTCGCGGGTCTGAAGCAGCGGCGCAGCCATCACCCCTCCTCCGCCTGCTTGGGCTTAAGCCCCGCAGCCATCCGCCGCGTGCGCGAACGCAGCAGCAACTGCCCCCAATCGCCGAGCGTCGGCACCAGCCCTTTCGGCACCAGCAGCACGAATGCGACAAGGATTATTCCAAGGATCAGCGGCACGTTGGCCAACAGCTTCGGCAAGAAATCCGAACCGCTGGGCTGGTTCGCCCCCAGCGCCGTATTCAGCCATTGGATGCCAATGCAACCGACGATCGGACCGATCAACGTGCCGCGCCCGCCGACGATGACCCAGATGATGATCTGGGCGGACTGCGCCAGTCCGAAGATGGTCGGGCTTACAAAATTTCCCCAATTGGCGAAAAGGCACCCGGCAAAACCGGCGAGCGCACCACCGATGGTGAAGGTTGCGAGCTTGTAGGCGCGCGGGTCGTATCCCAAGAGTTCGGCGCGGCGCTCGTTTTCACGGATGCCGACAATGATGCGGCCGAAGCGGCTGGCCAGCAGCAGGCGCAGTCCGAAATAGGTTGCGAGCAAGGCGGCCGTCGCGAGATAGAACATTCCCTCGAGATCGATCACCGCAGCCTTGTTGCCGGGCAAATTGAGTGGCGGGATTCCCGGAATGCCGTTGAAGCCGCCGAGCCTTGCCGCGCCGATGTGAAACTCCGGCCCGGCGGTGGAATTCACCGAATTGAACAGGATCAGCGTCACCGTCAGCGTGATGACGCCGAGATAGACATCGCTGATGCGGCCGTAGAACATGAAATAGCCGAGCAGCGCGGCGAAGGCCGCCGGCAGCACGATCGCCAGCAAAAGCGGGATTGTGCTCTCGCCGATGTTGAACATCGCGATGGCGTAGCTATAGGCACCCAGCCCGAAGAAGGCCGATTGGCCAAAACACAAGATGCCGCCGTAACCCCAGATCAGCGCCAGGCTGAGCGCCAGGATCGCCATGATCATGTAGATCGTGAGTTCGAGTACGGTATCGAGTTCGGCGAAACGCGGCGTCAGCACCAGGAACGCAAGGCCGACGATGCCGACGAGGCCAAGGCCGAAAAGATTGAGGGTACGCGCGTTCACAGACCTCTCCGGAAGAACCGACCGGTGATGCCCTGCGGCAGCAGCCGGATCAGGACGATGGCGGTCGCAAGCAACGCCACCTCGCCGAACACCGGCGTCGTGGCAAAAGTGGCGATCTGATTGATCGTGCCGAACAGCGCAGATGCAGAAACCGTGCCGCTGAGAATAGCGGCGCCGCCTCCAATCACGGTGATGAAGGATTTGGCGACATAGGCGACGCCGATCGTGGGAAAGACGCCGGAGACCGGCGCCAGCACCGCGCCGGCAAGACCCGACAGAGCGGCGCCGATGCCGAACGTGACGGCATAGACGCGCGGCGGATTAACCCCGAGCGCCGCCGCCATGTTGGCGTTCTGCATGGTGCCGCGGGCAATCAGGCCGAGGCGGGTCCAGCGCAGCACGCCGAAGATTGCGGCCATGACAACGGCCGCCACGGCGATGACGAACAGCGTGTAGCCGCTGGTGCGATAGGCGCCGATCTGGAAACTGCCGAGCGGCGCCGAGATGCCGACCGTGGTGTTGCCGAAGATCGCGGTCGTCAAGCCGACGAGAAAAAGACTGAGGCCCCAGGTCGCGAGCATGGTGTCGACCATGCGGCCATACAGGAAGCGGATGATGGTCAATTCGACGATGACGCCGATGAGGCCGACGACGATCGGCGCCACCACCAGCATCGCGATCCAGATGCTGATACCGTGGCTGGTAGCGACGATCGCCGCATAGCCGCCGAGCATCAGAAATTCCCCATGTGCGAGGTTGATGACCCGCATCATGCCGAAAATGATCGCCAGCCCGACGCTGATCAGCGCCAGGCTGGCAACCGCGTAAAGCACCTGGATCGCCAGGAGAACAACGAGATCCACGTTTAGCCTTCCCAAAGGATCTGTCGGCCAACCGGCCGTTAGATCTTGATCACATATTGCTGGTTGTCGGTGGGGTTCTTGATCAGATCGCACACCGCGGCGGTATCGGCGGGCTTCTGCTGCGCAAAGTCTTCCAGCACCTTGAGCTTCTTGTCGCCGACCTCGGCGATATGCACGTCGAGCACGCAATGATGCGTCGGTGGGTCGATCGTGACCTTGCCCGAGGGAGCATCGATGCTGATTCCGGTTTCCAGCGCCTCGATGACCTTGATCCGGTCGATGCTTCCCGCTTTCTTGACTGCCTCCGCCCAGAGCCGGAAGCCCTGATAGGTCCCCATCGCGAGTTCGGTAATGTTGGGATAGTCGGCGCCGAAACGCTTCAGGAAGCCGGCAACGAAAGCTTCGTTGGTCTTGTTCTTGAGGTCCTGGAAGTAATTGTAGCAGACCAGCATGCCGTTGCATTCGTCGGGCGACAACACGATGTGCTCGTTGCCGACGGCGAAGGTGGTGGACGCCATCGGAATGCTCTTGCGCATGCCGGCCGCGGCCCACTGACGATAGAAGGAGATATGCGCGCCGCCGACCAGCGCCGACCATACGAAGTCCGGCTTCGCCGCCTGGATCTTGGAGATGGTCGGGCCGAAATTGGTGACGTCGAGCGGAAAGAAGTCGATCGAGGGCACTTCGCCGCCGTTCTCGGTGACGTATTTCTTCACCCATTGCGAGGTGATCTGGCCGTAATTGTAATCGGCCGCGATGACATAGACCTTCTTGCCCCACTTCTTCATGGCATAGGGCACCAGCTTTTCGACTGTCTGCGCCGGCGTGACGCCGGTGTCGAACTGGTTGCGGTCGCAGACGCCGCCTTCATATTGGGTGTTGTAGAAATAGAGTGTCTTGAAGCGGTCGAGCACCGGCCGGATCACCTCGCGAGAGGCGGAGGTGATGCCGCCATGGACGACGGCAACCTTGTCCTTGAGCGCCGCCTGCTGCGCAAACTGCGTGTAAAGCTGCATGTTCGACTGAGTGTCGTAATTGATCAGCTTGATCTGCCGTCCGAGCAGGCCGCCGGCCGCATTGGCCTCTTCGACCGCGAGCGTCAGCGCATCGACCATCGGCTTGCCGTAGATGTCGAGCCCACCGGAGAGATCGTGGACGCTTGCCACGCCGATCGGATCTTCCGCCCAGGCGCTGGAACCGAACGCGCCAGTGGCGGCGGCAGCGGCCGTGCCCTGTAAAAACCTTCTGCGATTGACTTTCATTGCCGTACTCCTCCTCGTTGCCGATACGTCATGAGACCAGGTATTTTTTCAGGATCGACGCGCCCATGGTGTATTTCGGGTCGACCATGTTTCCGAGCCGGATACGTCCGGCCTGACTGAGCAGCATGTAGGCGTCGATCGCATCGAAGCCGTAGTCCGCGCTCATCCAGCGCACCAGTTCGCGATAGGCGATGCGCGCCGCGTCTTCCAGCGGCCGGGCGCTGCCGATCGTCATCAGAAAGTTTTCCGTCTCAAGCCGCGGCCAGGCAAAGCTCCAGCCCTTGATGACGTCGACCTGCAGGGTGACGGTGGCGCGTTGTTCGATCGCAACCCCCGACAACTCGCCGTCGCCTTGGGTGGCATGGCAATCGCCGACATAGAGCAGACCGCCTTTGGTGTGCACCGGGAAGTAAAGGATCGCGCCGGGCGCGACATCCGGCAAATCCATATTGCCGCCGTGATAGTCGGGTTGCAGCGACGAGATCGCCTCGATCTCCGGCGAAACCCCGATCGTGCCGATGAACGGCTCGTAAGGCAGAACGATCTTGCCGCTCCAGCGCACGCCGTTCTTGTCGACGTGCATCTTCCTCACCCGCTCCGGCAGCGGCGCATTGAGCATCGCCGTCGATGCGGTTCCAACCAGACCGCCGAACTCCGGAATGATGCAGGTGGTGCCCGCCGGCTGCGCGCCCCGTGTCTCCACCGCATGAATGTGGACCGCCAGACAATCGCCCTTCTCGACGCCGCTGACGGCAACGGGGCCGCACTGTGGATTGAGAAAGGGAAACTGCAGTTTCGCGGTCGGACTGTCCTGCTCGCTGGTGATGACGCCGCCGAAGGCATCTTCCGTCTCCACCACCACGACGTCGCCGGGATGGATCGTCAGCACCGGCTTGGCGTAGGGCCCGTAGACGTAGTGGAAGTCGCCTTGCGCCGCGATCGAAAGCTCGTGTCGCTTGCCAGCCTGGCCTTTGGCGAGGCCACGCTTCGCCATGATCGAGGTCTTGAGCCAGGGGTTGTCGGTCATCGGCATCTCCTCAATCGCCAACGGAGGGATGGCGGCGGTGCCAGTCGGTGACGCGCTGAAACGCGTCGCCGGCAGCGACCAGACGGGCTTCATCGAAATGCCGGCCGACGAACTGGAATGCGACCGGACCGCCGCTTTCCGTAAAGCCACCGGGAAGGGTAATGGTCGGACTTCCCGTCATGTCGAAGGGGCAACTGAAACGTAACAGGCCGGCGATCAGCTCTGGATTCTCGCCGAGGGTTGCCATTTTGGAGAGGGTCGGTGCCGCGAATGTCTGGGCCGGCACGGCAAGAAGGTCGATCTCGGCGAACAGCGCGCGCACCATTCCCTTGAATGCTTCGCGGCGCAGAACGATCTTCTGATAGTCGGTACCGGATTGCTGCAGACCCAGTTCGATCAAACCGGCGAGCCCCGGACCGTATTCCGATTTCCGCGACGGATAGGTCGCCTCATGAGCCACGGCCGTCTCGACGGCGCACAGCGGAAACCAGTCGGCAATCATGGCCGTCGGATCGGGCACGACAATCTCATGAATTTCCGCGCCGAGATCGGCCGCGACACGCAAAGCGTCCTGAAATACCGTTGCCGCAGCAGCATCGACCCCATCGCTGGTCCAGCGCCGGTCGACACCGATCCGCATTCCCCGCAACGAGCCATTCAGGTTCGACCGATAATCCGGTACCGGCTCCAGTACCGCGGTCGGATCCTTCGGATCCGCGCCTGCGATGGCGCCCAGCATCGCGCCGCAATCCACGGCACTTCGCGCCATCGGCCCGATGTGATCCAGCGTGGCGGCGAGTTCGAACACGCCGTAACGGCTGACCCGTCCCCAGGTCGGCTTCAGGCCAGTCACACTGTTGGCGGCCGACGGAAAGCGGATCGAGCCTCCGGTATCGGATCCCAGCGAACCGTAACAAAGCCCTGCGGCGGTCGCCACGCCTGATCCGCTTGATGAGGCGCCCGGCCAGAGCGATGCATCCCAGGGATTGCGCGGTGGATCGATCTGCGGATGGTGATCGGCGTAAGCGCCCTCGGTCAGTTGCAGCTTGCCGAGGATGACCGCGCCAGCCTCCTTGAGCTTGCTGACGACTGTCGCATCTTCGCTGGGCCGGTTGTCCCGATAGATCTTCATGCCCGCCGCAGTCGGTGCATTCTTGGTCCAGCACAGGTCCTTGACCGCGATCGGCACCCCGTGAAGCGGCCCCCTCGCCTTGCCCGCCGCGATTTCCTTTTCGGCTGCGTGCGCCTGCTCCAGCGCCGACGAAGCCATGACATAGGCGTAGCTTTTCAATTGCCCGTCGAGACGCGCGATACGATCGAGTTGGGCTTGCGTTGCCTCCACGGCAGAGAGCTCGCGCTTTTGAATACGTCGTCCAACCTCGACCAATTCGCAGTAGTGCAGATCGCGCGTCGGCATCGGATGATGGCCTCGTCCGGTTCTAGTTCAGCTTCCAGTCGGCGCTCGCTTCGATCGCCGAAGCAAGCCGTATCAAGGTCGTTTCTTCGAAATGGCGCCCAACCAGCATCAGGCCGACCGGCAAGCCGTTGACGCGGCCGCATGGCACCGTGAAGGCAGGATTCCCGGAGACATCGAACGAACACGTATTGGCCTGCATGTTGAGCGCGGTATCGATCACGGTACCGAGCGGCGCATCGGCTGGCGGAATCAGGCTGGCCGTAAACGGAATGGTCGGCATCACCAGCACGTCGAACTTCTCGAGCGCCTCTTCGTAGGCCCGACGCAGCAGCACCCGCAGGTTTTGCGCCTTGGAATGATAGCGGCCGTGATAATTGCGGTGCATGTATTCGCCGAGCATCAGCACCAGTTTGACTGTCGGCGAGACGTCGTTGATCCGCGTCCTCATGCCGCGGGCAAAGGCTTCCTGCATGGAGAGCGGATAGTAACCGTGGACGTTGTTGCCGACGCCATATCCCTTCAGCATCATCTCGGCCGCACCTTCCAGGATGATGCCGCTCCAGACGTGCGGTCCGTCGAGATGCCAGGGTACCGAGACTTCCGCGGCCTCAACGCCGAGCTTGCGCAGAGCGGCTATGGTCTCCCGCACCTTGGCATCGACAGCGGGATCGCTTTCGGGATGGCCAAAGCCTTGACGCAGGATACCGACGCGCAATCCTTTTGCGGGCTTGCCGAGCGCTGCCATATAATCGCCGGTGCGCGCTGCAATCGTTCGTGTATCCCAGCCGTCATGGCCGGCAATGACCGTCAACAATCGTGCGACGTCTTCGACGCTCGCGCATATCGGACCGCAGTGATCGACGGAATAGCTGATCGGCATCGAGCCAGTGGTCGGCACAAGTCCCCAGGTCGGCTTCAACCCATAAACGCCGCACCAGCTTGACGGCGTGCGGATCGATCCGCCCTGGTCTCCGCCGAGCGCCATCGGCACCTCGCCGGCCGCGACGAGCGCAGCACTTCCGCCCGATGAACCGCCGGCGCTGTGGGCGGGATTATGCGGATTGCGGATCACGCCGCCCGCGCAGGTGTGGCTCGCGCCCGAAAAGCAGAGGTCCTCGCAGGCCGCCTTTCCCGCGATGGTGCCTCCCGCGTCGAGAATTCGCGTCACCACGGTGGCATCGAGCTCCGGTACATAACCTTCAAGCAGCACCGAGCCGTTCATCATCGGGACACCCGAAACACAGATGTTGTCCTTGATCGCGACCTTCTTGCCGCTGAGCAATCCTTCTGCGCCGGTATGGATGTCGGTCTTCCAATACCAGGCGCCATACGTATTTTCGGCTGCTAGAGGCCGATATCCGGGTGAGCGTGGCGCAACCGGCGCCAACGCAGGCGGGACCAGTTCGTCAAGCCTTCCATACGAGGCCAACGGCCCCTTGAAGGCCTGCTGAAAGGCCGCAACCTCCTCAGCCGTGAAAACCAAACCGAAACCGGATCCGAGATCGTCGATTTGCTCCAATGTCGGAAGTCGAACCACCATGCTCCACCCACTTCTTGTCTTTTGGAAGACAAACGAAAAAAGCCATCCGTGACCCGAGAAGGCCCCGAATGGCATCAATGCCGCTGCTATCAATGGTCGCGTAGGCTTACGTAGCAGAACGAAACTTCAGAGCTCGTCACTCAGACGTCATCGGCTGTGCGAGAACCCTTTCGCCATGAACGCATTCACGAACGAAGTTTATTGTGTCTTAGCGCCGCCAGCCTTGTCAATGCGACCAAGCCGCTTTTTTATGCAGCGGCCGGCACAAATGACGCGCAGCGCGATTTGATGATACAAGGTGACAGGCCGACACTCCTGCGATGAGATGATTTGCCGCGCAACCCCGAGCTACTTTATGAAAAAACCGTCGATCCCTCTCGGCCTGGTATTTTCCCTATCGGGACCTTACGCCATGATGGCGGGCGAAATGCGCAAGAGCGCGTTGATGGCGATCGACGAAATCAATCACAGCGACGAGTTCGATTTCACATTCGCGCCTCATCTGCGCGATCCCGGCGGCGTCGTCGCCGCTTATCATACGGCGTGCGACGATCTCATTCGCGAAGAGCAGGTCGAGCATATTGTCGGCTGCTATACGTCCGCCTCGCGCAAGCAAGTCATTCCCATTGTCGAACGTACCGAACGATTGCTCTGGCATCCGGCGCGATATGAAGGGTTCGAAAGCAGCGACAACGTCATTTATGTCGGCGCCGCACCCAATCACAACGTCGTCCCGCTGGTGCGGCACATGCTCGATCACATTTCCAGCGATGTGTTCTGCATTGGGTCCAACTATGTCTGGACCTGGGAAACCAACCGGGTCATTCGTGAGATCGTGACCAGCGCGGGCGGCCGCATCCTCGCCGAGCGCCTGCTGGAGCTTGGCGAGACCGCCGTAGACCACATCGTCAAGGAGATCATCGAGCGCAAGCCACCGGCTGTGTTCAACACGCTTGTCGGACAATCCAGCTACGTCTTCATCCGCGCGCTTCACGAGGCGACGTCGCGGGCGGGGCTTTCGATCCCGATGCTGAGCTGCAGCCTGTGCGAACCCGAGCTCAAGCTGATCGGACCGGCGGCCTCCGTCGGCTGCATTACCTCATCAGCTTATTTCGAGAGCATCGATCGGCCTGAAAATCGTGCTTTTGTTGCGCGATGGAAAGCGCGCAACGGCGCCAGCTCCAACCCCTCCGTCGATGGGCAATCGACTTACGTCTGCGTCATGCTGCTTGCTCGCGCCATCCGCCGCGCCGGTTCGGCCGATGTCGGAGCCGTCCGTCGTGCAGCGGCAAACCATCGTTATGACTCCCCGCAGGGCCCGGTTTGGGTCGATCCCGACAATAATCACTGCTTTCTGACACCCCGTCTGGCACGCTCTGTGCCTGGATGTCAGTTCAAGATCTTCTGGGAGGCGGATGCCCCCGAGCGCCCCGACCCCTATCTTTCGAACCTCGATCTCGCAACGGTTGGCACGAGGCTTGAAAGGAGCAATGATGCCATGACAAAGCGGTCAAACCACCTGCGTATCGTGAAATGACAAGGCCATCGCCTTTCTCCGTCCGCGGCCGTCGCGCTCTCATGGTGATGAGAGACGAGCGCGAGATATCGATTGTGCACCGCCAGCTCAGCCGCCTCGGCATGGTGGTCGCAGAATGTGATCCGGCTGAGATGCCAGCGCAGGATCAAGCCGTTGACGTCATCGTGGTGGATGCCGACAGCATTCCCATCAAATTCGATCCGGTCACCGCATGGAAGGTCAACGTACCGATCATCGCGCTGATCGGAACCGAGACGCCCAGCCGGTTGAAGTGGCTGCTTGACCTGCAGCCGGCGTCTTTTCTGATCAAGCCGCTGCGCTCGGCGGGCCTCTATACCGCGCTGGTGGTTGCGTTCGATTCCGCCCAGCGAAGAAGCGACGAGGCCGCGCATATTGAAAAACTTGAAGATCGCATTCGTTCCCGGCGCGTCGTCTTGGCCGCGGTGCTGCAGATCATGCGCGGTCACGGTCTGTCCGAAGCAGACGCATTCACGCTGATCCGGCAGACGGCCATGCGGCATCGCACCACAATCGAACAATTGAGTGCGGAAATCATTGCAGCCGGCGGAATGCCGAACCGGACGACGCGAACCGCATAATATCAGATCGTCGCGCTAGCCGAGATCATGGACGCGCCGCACGCCGGCCGTCGCCATTGCCGTCCAGGCGGCGTCGAGCGAGCCCGCCAGATCGATCGCCCTGCACCCGGCCTCGATCAGCACGGTGTCGAAACCGAGCCGGCGCGCATCCATGGCGGAGTAATGCACGCAAAAATCGGTTGCGAGCCCGGCCAGGAAGATTCGCTGCAAGCCACGCTCGCGCAAATAGCCCGCCAAACCGGTAGGGGTCTGCCGATCGTTCTCATAGAACGCCGAGTAGGAATCGATTGAGGAGCGAAAGCCTTTGCGGATCACGAGTGCCGCCCGCTCCGTCTGCAGCCTGGGATGAAAAGCCGATCCCGGCGTGCCCTGGATACAATGGTCGGGCCAGAGGGTTTGCTGGCCATAGGGCATGCTGATCGTCTGGAAAGCAGCCGACCGGGGGTACGAGGTGGCGAAGGAGCTGTGGCCTGCCGGATGCCAATCCTGCGTCAGCACGACATGATCGAAGCGCTCCGCCAGCCGGTTGATAACCGGCACCACCGCGTCGCCATCGGCAACCGCGAGCGCGCCGCCGGGACAGAAATCGTTCTGCACATCGATGATGAGCAGCAAATCGTTCGGCTGAATCTGCATCTTGGACCTGCGTCAGGGTGGATCGCCAAACTCTAACGCAAAGCCCCGGTTCTGGCAGCAGGGAATTGTCGGGCCTCAGCGCTCCGCAAATGCCCTTTCGACCACGAACTGGCCGGGCTCGCCGTGATTGCCCTCGACGAAACCCTTGTCCAGCAACAGCGCCCTTGTGTCATGAACCAGCGCGGGGCTGCCGCACATCATGACGCGGTCATGTTCGCCCTCAAGCGAGGCAAGACCGATATCGCTGAACAGCTTGCCCGAAGTGATCAGGTCAGTAATCCGCCCGCGATTGCGGAACGGATCGCGCGTCACGGTGGGATAATAGATCAGCTGGTTGCGCACGAGTTCGCCGATCAGATCGTCATTCGGCAATTCCCTGGCGATCATCTCGCCATAGGCGAGTTCGGCGACGCGGCGGCAGCCGTGCAGCAGCACGACCTTCTCGAAGCGTTCGTAAGTCTCGGGATCCTTGATCACGCTGAGGAACGGCGCCAGCCCGGTGCCGGTGCCGATCAGATACAGGTTTCGTCCATCTTCGAGGTTGTCAATCACCAGCGTGCCGGTCGCCTTGCGGCTGACGATGATCTCGTCGCCTTGCTTCAGATGCTGGAGGCGCGAGGTCAGCGGCCCGTCCGGCACCTTGATCGAGAAGAATTCGAGCCGGTCCTCGTAGTTGGCGCTGGCGACGCTGTAGGCGCGCAGCAGCGGCCGGTCGCCGACCTTCAGGCCGATCATGGTGAATTCGCCGTTGCGGAAACGGAACGACGGATCGCGGGTGGTGGTGAAGCTGAACAGCGTGTCGGTCCAGTGGCGGACGCTGAGAACGCTTTCCTGATTGAAGTTGCTCATTTTTTGGCTGTCCGGGCGCGATTTTCGAAAGTCAATTCATTTGTATACAGTCATTTGTATACAAATAAATAATCCGGCTTGATCGCGGCGTCAAGCCGCGCGCAAGATGGCCGGCGAGCCTTGAGAAGGCCTTGAGCAAAAAGGAATAAATCCCATGGCCCACGATGCCCCAAAGGCCGCCGGCCCGAGCCGGCTGGTGATCCGCAATATCGGGCTGATGCTCTCGGGCGCCATGGAGCAGCCGATCCTCGACGCCGATACGATCATGGCCGAGAACGGCAAGATCACCGCCATCGGCCGCATCAAGGACGTCGATACCGAAGGCGCCACCACCGTGATCGACGCCAACGGTACCACGGTCGCGCCCGGCCTGATCGACAGCCACGTTCATCCCGTCGCCGGCGACTGGACGCCGCGGCAAAACCAGACCGGCTGGATCGACAGCTATCTGCACGGCGGCGTCACCACCATGATCTCGGCGGGCGAAGTGCACATGCCCGGCCGGCCGCGCGACGTCGTCGGCGTCAAGGCGATGGCGATCTTCGCGCAGCGCTCGTTCTGGACGCTGCGCCCCGGCGGCGTGAAGGTTCATGCCGGCGCGCCCGTGATCGAAAACGAGATGGTCGAGGACGACTTCAAGGAGCTCGCCGCGGCCGGCGTCAAGCTGCTCGGCGAGGTCGGCCTCGGCGGCGTCAAGGACGGACCGACCGCGCGCAAGATGGTGGGATGGGCGCGCAAATACGGCATCCAGAGCACCATCCACACCGGTGGACCGTCGATCCCCGGCTCCGGGCTGATCGACAAGGACGTGGTGCTGGAAGCCGACACCGATGTGGTCGGCCACATCAATGGCGGCCACACTGCGCTACCCGACGACCAGATCCGCTGCATCTGCGAGGGCTGCAAGCGCGGCCTCGAACTGGTTCACAACGGCAATGAGCGCGCCGCGCTCTACACGCTGCGGACCGCGCGCGAAATGAACGAACTCAGCCGCGTCATTCTCGGCACCGATGCGCCGGCGGGCTCCGGCGTGCAGCCGCTCGGCATCCTGCGCATGGTGTCGCTGTTGTCATCGCTCGGCGAGGTGCCTGCGGAAATCGCATTCTGCTTCGCGACCGGCAACACCGCCCGGATGCGCGCATTGGATTGCGGCCTCATCGAAGTCGGCCGCGCGGCCGATTTTGTCATCATGGACAGGGCGCAACACTCGCCTGGCAAGAACATCCTTCACAGCGTGCAGCTCGGCGACCTGCCCGGCATCGGCATGACCATCATCGACGGCATCGTCCGCACCCAGCGCAGCCGCAACACGCCGCCGGCAACGAAGGTGCCGGAGATCGTGGGGCACTAACTGATCCGGCAGCCGGGCGCTGCGTGGCGATCAAGCACTGATCGGCGCATCCGGATAGGGAAGCTGCGGCGCGAAAGCAGCCATCGGTCCGGTGTAATTGGCGCGAAGGCTACGGTCGGAAACAACATAGCCGCAATTGACGATCTGTTTCGAAATATTCTCTCCGAGATCGCTGAGACGGGTGCCGATCCGGGCAAGCTTGTGGGTGAGCACGGAATCACAAGGCAGCGCATTCGGCGGGTGCACCTTTGCAGGGTCGGTGTCGATGCCCCAGTAGGCCCCCATTCTCGCATTGCCAGAGAGTTTGGTTTTGTCGCCCGCCTTATTGCCCTCGATGAAGCGCGCAATCAAGTCGCGGCGCCGCAGCGCCCGCACCTGATTGTCGGTGACATCAAGTATGCGGCGTAACTGGCTGATCCAATCGGTGTCCAGCGTCGATGTGCGCCCGAACGGCGCGCCGCCGTCGCTGACGAAGTTGGTCAGGTATCGTTTAACGATCGGCTCGATGCCGTGATTGTCATAGACGCCGCCGTCGGTGAGCACGACACGGGAGCGGTAACCATCGATCTCGCCTGGCTCAAGGCTCGGCCCGCTTGGCCAGTTCTTGAAACTTCCCGCCGGCGGTTTCAGCAGAAAAGGCGAAAGCACCGGAGGGAACGCCGACGAAGCAGCAACTGCCTCGGACAGTAGCGTGGTGGGATTATCGATCCGGCCGACCACATAGTCCCCGGCATACTCCCTGGTGAATCGCCACAGCACGCCGGTCTGGAGGTTGGTCGCACAGAATACGAAACGCGGCGATTGCGGCGTGTTCTGCAGGGTGTTGTTGCCGAACAGATATTTTGCGTAGCTGTCCGCCACCTGCTCGGCCGCCGACGTCCAGGGCAGCAGGCCGGTCAGGGCGTCGACAACGTCGATTTTCTGGCGCGAGAACGCAAGTATGGGATCGACGACGATCGTCTTGAAATTCGCAAACATGCCGTTGGCGTTGGCGGCTCCAAGCGCACTCCACGAGAGCGCCAGGTGACCGGCGGCGATCGATCCGCCGGAGACGCTTGAAATCCGCTTCGCGCGGGACAGCAAGCCGAGCTCATTGATGCGGGTGAACGCGCCCGCGTGAAACAACATGGCTCGAAAGCCGCCGCCGGACAGCGCGATCCCGATCCCCGGCTCGGGTTTGCCCTCCTCCCAATGGAAATCTGCGGCCTCTTGAGCGACCTTGGCGGCAGAGGCTGGATTGGCCTCATCGGACATCTGGTGCTCCATTACATCACGCGACGCGCACGAATCGATCACCGCGAGCGCATCCGCCGGGCGCGACCAGCCGGCCGCCAAAAACAGCTTTTGATTTCTATGCGTCGAACAGCGGCTTCACGCGCTGCCCTGAAAGATGCCGAAAAGCCGGCGGATCCGAGTATAGCGCAACGCCATGTCGGTACAACAACTGGTTGCAATTGCGCGAGCTTGTGCCTTGCGAGGCGTATCTGGGAGGGTGAACGAGGCGCCTGTTCGCGGTATCTGGCGCAACATCCTGGCCGCTGCCTGAAGCGGCCAGGAATTGGATGAAGATTGGAGCTGTCGTCATCACCTACTTCTTGACGGCGAACACCCAGACGACGCCGCCTTGCGGCACGTTATTCTCGACACCGATATTGTTGGTGGTCGCCAGCGCGTCCTGGATGCGCTGCGCGTCTACGCCCCAGCCCGATTGGACGGCGATATACTCCGTACCGTCGACTTCATACGCGATTGGCATGCCCATGATGCCGGAGTTGGTCTTCTGCTCCCAAAGGAGTTCGCCTGTCTTCGCATGAAAGGCGCGGAACATCCGGTCATTTGTACCTCCGGCGAGGACGAGATCGCCGCCGGTAGCCGTCACCGAACCAAACAGCTGCGATTTGGCGAAACCATGCGACCAGACCTTCTTTCCCGAGGCCGGATCCCATGCTTGCAGCTCGCCGTAATGATCGGCTCCGGGGACCACCTTCAGACCGATATCTTCGGGCTTGGTCCCAAGCCAAAGCTGCCCAGGATCGAGCGGCACCTTCTCGCCGGTAAAGCCGCCGCAGAAATTCTCGTTGGCCGGAACGTAGACAAAGCGGGTCTTCTGACTATACGCCGCCGAGGGCCAATCCTTGCCGCCCCACAACGAAGGACAGAATTCAACCCGCTGGCCAACACCCGGCTTGTGCGCCGGATCGACAATCGGCCTGCCGGTCTCGGGCTCAATGCCCTTCCAGACATCGGTATGCACGAAAGGCCAGCCGGCGACATAGTTGATTTTGTCCGGCTTGCGCTCCAGTACCCAGAAGATCGCGTCGCGTCCCGGATGGATAAGGCTCTTGAAAGTGCGGCCATCCCGTTGCAGGTCGACCAGCATTGGTGCGTCCACCTCGTCCCAATCCCAGGAATCGTTTTGATGGTACTGGTGGTAAGCTTTTATCTTGCCGCTATCGGGATCGAGCCCGAGCACCGAACTTGTGTAGAGGTTGTCACCGGGGTGAGTGGCGCCCGGCCAAGGTGCGGCATTGCCAACGCCCCAATAGATTGTCTTGGTGTCTGGATCGTAGGTACCTGTCATCCAGGCAGATCCGCCACCCGTTTTCCAGTCGTCGCCACTCCATGTCTCATGGCCCGGCTCACCCTCGCCGGGGATGGTGAAGGTCCGCCATAGTTCCTTGCCCGTATCGGCGTCGTAACCGACGACGTAACCACGCACGCCGAACTCACCGCCAGAACCGCCGACAATCACCTTTCCGTCGACGATCAGTGGCATTAACGTAAGGTACTGGCCCTTCTTGTAGTCCTGAACCTTGGTATCCCAGACCACTTTGCCGGTCTTGGCATCGAGCGCCACCACGTGGTCGTCGGTTGTAGCCAGATACAGCTTGTCCTGCCACAATCCCACCCCGCGGCTGGTCGGATGCAATTGAAAGAGGTCGTCGGGAAGCTGGCGTTTGTATCGCCAGTACTCATCGCCCGTCTTTGCATTGAGGGCGATCACCTGCCCCATCGGGGTTGCGACGAACATCACGCCATTGTTGATGATCGGCGGGGCCTCGTGCCCCTCGATCACACCGGTCGAGAACGTCCACACCGGTGTCAGGCTTTTCACGTTCGAGGTGTTGATCTGATCGAGCGGGCTGTATCCCTGACCGTCATAGGTTCGGCGATAGTGCATCCAGTTGCCGGGCTCGGGATTCTTGAGCCGATCGGCGGTCACCGGGCTGTAATTCTCGATCGGGCCGGCGCCAGCCGTAATCGGAACAAGGCATGTGGACGCCACCAAACTCGATAATAGCCATTGCTTCATCGTCATAGCTGCTTCCTCCCGTTATTTTTGTGACGTGTTTTTTTCATTGTGCGGTATTCGATGCGGTGGCGGGCCGCTGTCACCCTGCTTGCTGCGCACCTACCTTTCCAACAAATGCTGCAGCTATCGTGAGTGAACCGTCGGCAATTGCTAGCGGAAGCGCCGCAAGACGCCGGGACGCTGGTCCAAACACGACTTCTGCGCCGTGCCGAGGATCAAATTCGGAGTTATGGCAAAAGCATTTAAGCACGTCGTTGTCGCCCGCTGCCCCTTTCAACCAGCCAGTAACGGGACACCCCGCGTGCGAGCAAATTGCCGAATAGGCAACGATGCCGTCGGCAGCGCGCGAGCGCGTCTCATCATCCAGCTCGACTGGGTCAAGTCTTACGACCAGTAACTCGTTCAGGCGCGAGCCCTTGCGGACCACCGATGTTTTTGGATCCCTCGGCCAGGCGTGCACCGGCGGTCCGCCGAGTTTTAGATCCTGCGGCTTGATCACTTCGCCCGCATGTTCCCCTTCCGAGAAAACGAGAGCGTCCGCCTTTTGGGGTCGCTCGTCGCTGCCCGGCTGATCCTCTTCGGCAGCGGCAGATCCGGACGACGCCATGTACGCTCCCGTGGCGAGAGCCGTTAAAAGGAGCGTGCGCCGTGTCGGATCCGAACACGACAGCATCGGCGTCGCGAGTTCCGCGCTGACGCATTCGACCGATGTTGTAGCGCTGCGATCGGGTTCAGACATGACGTAAAGTGGACGTGCGAACTCGGCCAAAAAGAAGGCGGCCGACAAATTTGTTCTGAGTTTTTATTCTGAGTTTTTTGAGTAGTGCGCCTTCCACTCGTGTTCGTGGGTGAGAGCGCGCGTTCGAGCGATAGTCGCGCCTTATCTGATCACAACTACAGAAAACGACATCATGCTCATTTCGCAGAACAGCTCACAACATCTTCGAATTTGTGCGGCGCGTTATGGCGTGGCGCAAGCCAAGTTGCGGATTAGCTGCGCATCGCCGAACCTTCGAAGTAATCAGCATCGGTCGTGTCGCGCGTCGACCTCAACCACCGCTGTTCAGCCTTGCGAAAATTTCGTTCAGTTCGGACCATGCGTAAGGACTGCTGACCAAAGGCAAGCCTCCGAGCGAGGCCCAGCTTTCGCCAAATACAAATGCAAATACAAATGCAAGACAACGCGTTGTGAAGTCGGTCCTCCGCGCTTTCTGCTAGCGTCCTGGAGCGCCTATTCCCTAAGCAGATCTAGTGAACCAAGCAAAAATCAAAACAGGAGGATGGGCCGCGACACAGAAATTCAGCCAAGTCCCAGGGTGTAGTCCGCGGTCTCTCAGCGAGGTCCGCTTCGCATGCATGATGCAAGGAACCTGATAGCGACGGCGTTGAGCGGTAAGGAAATATGTTCTCGTTCGCGTCGAACAGACATCAACAGCTTATGAAGAGCGAGGAAACGATCATGATCAAGGTGAAGATTAACGGCCAGGAACGAAGCTGGGATGGCGATCCGGACCTCCCGCTACTCTGGTTTATCCGGGATGAAATCGGATTGACGGGCGCGAAATTCGGCTGCGGCCAGGCTTTCTGTGGCGCATGCACCGTTATTGTCAATAAGCAGGCCGTACGCGCCTGCATCACCTCGGTTTCCGATGTAGGCGACCGAGAGGTCACGACCATCGAAGGCCTGCATCCCACCGGTGATCACCCGGTTCAAAAGGCGTGGCGCCAGGGAAATGTCCCGCAATGCGGCTATTGCCAGACCGGCCAGATCATGCAGGCCGCCGCACTGCTGATGGAAAATCCAAAACCGACACACGATCAGATACTCGAAGCGATGTCGGGCAATATCTGCCGCTGCGGCTGCTACCAACGCATCGCAAACGCGGTCCAACTCGCTTCGACGGGGGTCTGACATGAACATCATCACACATCCCGACAGGCTTCGCGGCATCGAAGGCCGCATCAAAGTCGAAAAAATCTCGCGCCGCAGCGTTCTCAGAGGCCTCGGCATCGCCGGCGGTCTGGTGCTGGCGGCGCCGGTCATGTCGCGTCAGGCGTTCGCCGCCTACCAAACCGGCGCCGGCGAGATGCCGCATGGCACCGTGGTCGACCCGCGGGTTTTCGTCGCCATCGCATCCGATGGAACGGTGACGATCGTGGCGCACCGTTCCGAAATGGGAACCGGTGTCCGGACCAGCCTGCCGCTGATCGTGGCCGAGGAGATGGAGGCCGATTGGTCGCGCGTGAAGGTGGCGCAGGCGCACGGCGACGAGGTCAAATACGGCAATCAGGATACCGATGGGTCGCGCAGCACGCGGCACTATCTGATCCCGATGCGCGAGATCGGCGCGTCGGCGCGCACCATGCTGGAAGCCGCCGCCGCCAAACGCTGGGGCGTGCCGGCGACCGAAGTCAAAGCGGCTAACCATGAGGTGATTCATGCCGCCAGCGGCCGCCGACTCGGGTTCGGCGACCTGGCTGCCGATGCCGCAAAGGAATCAGTGCCGAGCGTTGAAGGCCTGAAATTGAAGGACCCCAGGGATTTCCGCTATCTCGGCAAAGGCCAGGTAAGCATCGTCGACCTTCGCGACATTACCGTCGGCACCGCGATGTACGGCAGCGATACCCGCCTTCCCGGCATGAAGTATGCCGTGATCGCCCGGCCGCCGGTGACGGGCGGCAAACTGGCATCGTTCGATTCAAACGACGCGATGAAAGTCTCTGGCGTCGAGAAAGTCATGGAGGTGCAGGGTTGGCCGTGGCCATCCAAGTTCCAGCCGCTCGGCGGCGTCGCCGTGATCGCCCGCAACACCGGCGCGGCGATCAAGGGACGTGACGCGCTGAAGATCGTCTGGGACGACGGCGCCAACGGCAAGTACGACTCGGTCGCTTATCGGGCCGAGCTCGAGCAAGCCTCGCGCAAGCCAGGCCTGGTGGTGCGCAAGGAGGGCGATGTGGAGACCGCCCTCAAGAGCGCCGACAAGGTGATCGTCGGCGAATATTACCTGCCTCACCTTGCCCATGTCAGCATGGAGCCGCCGGTCGCGGTCGCCAATGTCAAAGACGGCAAGGCCGAGATCTGGGCGCCGGTGCAAAGTCCCGGCGGAACCCGGGAAGACGTCGCCAAAACCCTCGGAATCCCCGAGGAGAATGTGACCGTCAACGTCACCCTGCTCGGCGGCGGATTCGGGCGCAAATCGAAATGTGACTTTGCGCTTGAGGCGGCGTTGCTTTCGAAGGCAATCGGTTCGCCGGTGAAGGTGCAATGGACGCGGGAAGACGACGTTCGCAACGGCTTCCTCCACACCGTCTCGGCGGAGCGTATCGAAGCCGGCCTCGACAAGAGCGGCAAGGTAATTGCCTGGCGACACCGGAGCGTCGCGCCAAGCATCGCCTCAACATTTGCAGCCAATACGGTGCATCAGGCACCCTTCGAACTCGGCATGGGGCTTGTCGACATGCCGTTCGAGATCGCCAATATTCAATGCGAAAATCCGGAAGCCGCCGCGCATACCCGCATCGGCTGGTTCCGCTCGGTGTCGAATATCCCGCATGCCTTTGCCGTCCAATCGATGGTTGGCGAACTGGCACATGCCACCAACCGCGATCAGAAGGATATGCTGCTGGAGCTGATCGGCTCGCCACGGATCGTCAAGCTCGATTCCGTGAAAGACCTATGGAACTATGGCGAGCCCTATGACAGCTATCCGATCGATACCGCACGTCTGCGCCGTGTGGTCGAGGTCGTCGCGGACAAGGGTGGCTGGGGACGGTCGGTGCCCAAAGGACACGGGCTTGGCATTGCCGTACATCGGAGCTTCGTCAGCTATATCGCGACCGTCGTCGAGGTATCGGTTGGCGACAAAGGCAAACTGACCGTTCACCAGGTCGACACCGCCATCGACTGCGGCATGTTCGTCAACCCCGAACGGATCCAGTCGCAAATCGAGGGTGCCGCGATCATGGGCCTGAGCCTTGCCAAATATGGCGAGATCACCTTCAAGGACGGCAAGGTGCAACAGGGGAATTTCGGCGACTTCCCCCTGGTCCGGATCGACGAGGCGCCGCTGGTGACCAACGTGCACATCGTTCCCGCCAATCCCGATACGCCACCGAGCGGCGTCGGGGAACCGGGCGTGCCTCCGTTTGCGCCAGCCTTGATCAACGCGATCTTCGCAGCGACCGGAAAACGCATCCGGACACTGCCGATCGGCAAGCAACTCGAAACCTAGGACGACCGTTTTAGTTCTTCGGAAAGGAGCGCATGATGAACACAAAACTGATGACGCTCGCGGCGTTGGTCTCGAGCGTTCTTCTTTCGGACGTTCCGGACCTGACCGCGCAGGCAAACCCGCCACCCAGTGCCACAGCAACGCGACCGGCGACGACGCCGCCGGCGCAAAGTTCTGTTCCCAACACCAGCCCGTCGGCCACCACAACTCAGACAACCGGCGCGTCTAACCAGGAGGATGCGACTGTCAAAAAAATGAACGAGGACGAAAAGCAGAAAGTCGATACGAAGGGCAAATAGCTTCAACGCTGACCAGCTAAAGGGGTGGCGGGCATCTTGTCCGCCGCACCGTTCCAACGGTCGGGCGGTTCATCTCGCGCTCACTCCCGGTGAGGCGCAGACAACGCGCCGGTCTTGATTATCGTGGTTGGCAAGACCGGGGCAATATAAGCACTCGATCCCTTTACGTCGGCCATCGTAGGTCCGGTTTCCCCTCAGCCTGGAGCGCAACCCTCTGCAAGGATCGCTCAAGACATTGCGCGCGGCGTTCGAATGCAATCGCGCCGAGAACTTGCATCGTCAGGCCGTAGCGCACCCGCTGCTAGCGGGATTTTCCGCCAGCTTTCGAATCGAGGGTGCTGCTCGTCCCGCTACTCGAACCCGTTGTCTGGTCGCTTTTTGAAGCCGGTTGACCGGGAGCGTGGGCAGAAGCACCCGGTTTTTCTTGATCGCCCACATACCCGGATTCTCCGGAGTTGCGCGTCTTGAGGCCTTTATCCGCCTCATCCTGCATCTGTTGGTTAGGTCCAGTCTGCTGCTGAGCTCCTGTTTGCTGCTGAGCCATTGCCGGCATGGAGATCGTGGTTCCCAAAGCGACAATCATGGCGAGAATTGAGGTGCGCATGTGCTATCCTTCTATTGTTTCCCCTACGCACAAACGCGGGAAACACTGAAGGTTTCCCCAACGCGCCCATTCTATTTCGTCAGAGGAAAGAGATCTCTGAAAAGCAAAGGCAACTCAGTCGGGAGGTAACTTCATTGCGGCCGGATACACACTGGTGGCCGCCCGTGGCAGCATGGGCACGACGCTGACGGGGCTGTCAGGCTACGTGCAAAGCGCTGGATAGTTCTCAGTTTTGGCTTTCTTCGATCATTGAAGCGGCCCGGAAGCGCCCCAATAAGTCCTAAAAGGCGACCGTCAATGAAAAGACGCACCAAGGACAAAGCACGCGAGTTAGTAAAATGAACCGTCACGATCTCAAATCGATGTCCGCGGAGCTGCCTTGGTCCGTTGACGATTTTGTCGCCTTTAATCGAGTACAGGCCGCAACTCACATGGTTCAGTTTTGGGCGCAGGAGCAAAGACTTAAGCAGCTGAATGAGTATTGCGACAAAGCTGTTGCCGAAATTCGCGCTTCGCTAGATCGGACTCAAGGCGATCAGGCCCGCTAGGCGTCGCATCACGATCTCTCGCCAATACCGATCGGGTCAGAGGCGCACAGATCTGGCGCGTGGTAAAACGAGTCTTATTTGCGTCGCTGGTCTTTGCTGCTCGGGTCTGCCTGGTCTCGGCGGCGCCGGTCCTCAAGGGGGCGAAGGCGCTGCTGGAGGAATTGGGAATAGGTGCGCCTGCCATTGCCGCGTTCGAGGGACGCTTCGGATATGCCTACCACGATGATCGGACTCGCTGTCACGTTAGCTTTCTCGCTGGTTGCCTTCACAATGCCAACATCGGTTTGGGCAGCTGGTCCGACGTTGACGGTGTCAGCCGATGGCGGCGTCCATACCTTCGATCGGGACCAGCTGCTTGCGCGAACGGATGTCGTCGAGATCACCACATCGCGTGATGTCGCATACCGTACTCCTCGGACGTATCGAGCCGTGGCGCTCGCGAAGTTACTTGAAGGAGTTGCCATTCCGCCCGATGCCGTGGTGGAAGCGGCAGCGCAAGACGGCTTCGTGACGCAACTCCCTCGCGATCTGGTCTACGCCAACGACCACATCGTCGCATATATGGCAATCGAAGTCGCCGACGCGCCGTGGCCGCCAATTCCAGGTAAGGATAAGAGCGCAGGCCCCTTCTATATCGTATGGCTCGGCGATCAAGCGTCATCCGTCCCAATCATGAAATGGCCCTACCAGGTTGTCAGTTTGTCGGTGCAAGACGCGCCAGCGAAGCGGTGGCCCTCGCTCGCGGTTGATCCCATGCTCCCTGCGCTCCATCCGGCGCGAGACGGGCAAACCATCTTCGTGAACAAATGCTTCACATGCCATACGATGAACCAGGCAGGATCGGCGTCGGCCGGCCCCGATCTGAATTTGCCGATGAACCCGACGGAGTACTTCACCGACGCCGGTTTGCGCGCGCTGATCCGAGATCCGCGTTCGGTTCGGGTTTGGCCCGAGCAGCGAATGCCCGGCTTTGCCGAAGAGTATCTGAGCGATGAGGAACTCGGTCTGATCTTGGCGTATTTGAGTCACATGGCGGATAGGAAGAGCCGAGCAACGGAGGGCGCAAGCAGCAAACGCTAAGCAAGTCGTAAAACTCGATTACGGTTGACGTGCAGGTGCCACTTGTCTACCGGGCCACTGGGGGAGCGAGGAGCGTGCTCGGATGTCAAGCAGTTTGCCCTAGGTCGTCTCCCTTTGCGCAGTACTAACGAGCCTCGCCATCGCCACCGCATACCGCTCTGCCATTGCCGGATCGAATTCTGAAAGTGCGACGACCGACGTGGTTAGGGGCCTTTCTTGTCGATCGGTCCCTGCGGTGGCCTCATGGTTCGAGACGCGCGAAGACGCGCTCCTCACCATGAGGGTCTGAGATCAACGCGTTCACGCGGCGGCAATCGTCTTCCAGGGCGTGTCGGTCGGGATCGGACTTGCGCCTGATGTGGCTGGCTCAATCGAGCTTTGGGTGTTGCATTCTCTGAAGTGGGCGGCGATTTCAGCGTGAGCGAGATGCTCCCACCGCTCGGCGTCGCCGAGATGCTTCCAACTATGTTCCGGGTCGAACACCGCGCGTTGGCGGCAGATCAAACCCATGGCGCGGTAGCTTTGTATTTTTTCCATTGCCACCTCTCTGAACGTTGCGCGCGGGAGCTTATTACCTCTCTTCGCGTCAGAGTCATCACGATTATATGTCAGAACTATTTTTGCGATTGGTCAGTGGAACTGACGATGAGGAAAGACTATTTTCCCAACGGTCTGTTCGCTGGCTGACACAGCGGCCAAAACAGCCGGCATCGAAAAATCTGTGGTTGTGTTAGCCAGGTCACATCCTCCGACCCGAATCAGATTTATGTTGGCGTGGTATGGCCGCGAACAAGGTAACGGCGGTACACCCACTTGGCTCCTCCCGGCCAAGGACTACCTGGAGCCGTCAGGGTAGGAACTCGGCGGCTCTTTTTCTTTCTGCGGCGCGCCATTGAGCGTCCCGGACACGACATGGTCTTATAGCTCACGGCACACGGCGCCACATCGAAGGCCGCGCCTTGACGGGATCCAGCAGCGACCAGTCGCCCTGCTCCAGGCCATATCCCCTTGGGAACGGCGGCCGCAGCTCCAGCCCGAGCGAGCGCAGCACCCGATCGTCGCGATAATAGCATTGCAGCACGACCCGAATGAGCGTTGCCGCGGCGGCGGCACCGGAAGCGCGGAATTCCTGCGCCACCGCGTCACGCCGTGCCGGATCGAGATCGGCAAGGGGCTTGCCGGCGAGGCGCGCCAGATGATCGAGCGCCTCGCGCACCATCGGGGTATCGCGGCCGAGCGTGGCTGTCATGTCGGCCTGAATGGCCGCGTCATCCGCGCCGGGCACATCATACTCGGCGCTTGCCGGAACGATCATGGCGGCAACGGCCCGCAGATCGTCGCGTTGAAGGGCCGTGAGCGCTTTTTCCGTGAACATCACGGCCTCAATCGAACAGGTTGGCCAGGCGCTGCTTCATCTGATCTGCGATGTAGAGCGCGATGGCCTGGATGGTGGATGTCGGGTTGACGCCGCCCGACGTGACGAACACGCTGCCATCAACGATGAACAGGTTCTTGATGTCGTGCGACCGCCCCCATTCGTTCACGACCGAGCGTTCGGGATCGCTGCCCATGCGCGCGGTGCCGAGCAGATGCCAGCCGCCATACAGGATCGGGGCGTTGACGCAGATGTCGGTCGCGCCGGCGGCGGCGAGAACCTCCCTTGCGCGCGCGATGCCATGTTCCATCATGCGCGCCGAGTTCTCGCCGATTGTGTAGTCGACGCGCGGCGCCGGGATGCCGTGGCTGTCCCTCAGCACGGGATCGAGCGTCACGCGGTTATGTTCCTCGGGCAGGTCCTCGCAGATCGCCGACAGGCCGAGCCGGTGACCGTTGAGCCGGCGGAACGCGGCGTGGTGGCCCGCGCCCCAGGGCAACAGGCCCTTGGCCTCGCTGGTGACGGCCTCCGTTACCGGCCCGATGCCGCGGCCGAATTGAAACGCGTAACCGCGCACAAAGCCGCGCGAGGTATCGGTTTCGTAAAACTGCTTGCTCCACAGACAGGTCGGCGGCGCGCGATTGCTGTCGGTCGGCTCATCCACATAGCCATAGAGCTGCGCATAGGGATGCAACATCAGGTTCCTGCCGACCAGCCCGCTGGAATTCGCAAGACCGTCGGGAAAACGGCCGGAGGCCGAATTCAACAACAGTCGCGGCGTGCCGATGCCGTTGCAGGCGATCACGACGACTTCGGCGGGCTGAAACTGTTCGACACCGTCCTTGTCGTAATACACCACGCCCGTTGCCACGCCTTGTTCGTTGGTCGTGATCTCGCGCACCCGGCAATGCGTGCGCAGTTCAACGCCGGAGCGCAGCGCAACCGGCCAGTAGGTGATATCCGTGCTCGCCTTGGCGCCTTGCGCACATCCCGGCGTGCAATGACCGAGATTGATGCAGCGCGCCCTGCCCTCGTAGTCGACCGTCGCCACCGTGGTATCGGACGGCCACCAGTGCCAGCCGAGCTTGTTCATGGCCTTCGCCAGACGCGCGCCGGAGCGACCAAGCGGCAGCGGCGGCATCGGCGGTTCGGTGGGCGGAAACGCCGGATCGCCGGCAAGGCCTGAGACGCCCATCACACGATCGTTCTCGGCAAAAAACGGCGCCAGCGTCTCATAATCGATCGGCCAGTCATCGGCCACGCCATCAAGCGTCTTCACGCGGAAATCGGACGGATGCAGGCGCGGAAAATGCGCGGTGTACATGATGGTCGAGCCGCCGACGCCGTTGAAGTTCACCACCTTGATCGGCGAGTTGTCGTCGTTGATCGGATAGTCTTCCGGCCGGCCGCGAATGTTGGGGCTGGGCGAGTAATCGCCATAGGCGCGCGCCTCCCAGTCCCGCCCGGCGCTCGGATATTGCGCGGGATTCATCCAGCCGCCCTGTTCGAGGCACAGGATGTGCATCCTGGTCTCGGCCAGCGACCAGGCCACCGCGGCGCCGGACGCACCGGCGCCAATGATCAAGACGTCAACGGGATCGTTCACTCGGGGCACCTTGAGTCTAATTCAACGGGAGTTGAATCAGACTCTAGCCCATCTTTTTGTTTGAGCATGATCTTTTTGTTTGAGCATGATCTTTTCAGAAAACCGGCACCCACTTTCCCGGATCGTGCACTAAGCGACGATCCGCACCGGCAGCGAGCGGATGCCGCGGATGAAATTCGAATAGAGCCGCCGCGGCGCACCGGTGATCGCAAAACGAAGATTGCGCTGCAAAGTCTCCTCCCAGAGAATCCGCAATTGTTGCTCGGCCAATCGGTCGCCGACGCAGCGATGGATGCCGGCGCCGAACGCCAGATGCTGCCGCGGTTTGGCGCGATCGATGACGAACTCGTCAGCGCGTTCGATCTTGTCCTCGTCGCGATTTCCGGAAATGTACCACATCACCACCTTGTCGCCCCTGGCGATGCGGCGGCCGGCCAGTTCGACGTCGTTGCGGGCGGTGCGGCGCATATGCAGCACCGGCGTCTGATAGCGGATGATTTCGGAAACGAGGTTCGGGATCAACTCGCGCCGGGCGCGCACCAATTCGAACTGCTCTGGATTTTCGACCAGCGCCATCAGACCGCCGCTCATGGAATTGCGGGTGGTGTCGTTGCCGCCCACAATCAGAAGACCAATCGTGCCGATGAATTCGCGCGGCGGCAGATTCCGTGTCGCTTCGGAATGCGCCAGCATCGAAACCAGGTCGAAGGTGGGTGGCGCCGCCGCACGAGCATCCCACAGCTTGCGAAAATATTCTCCCATCTTGGTCAATTCGGCGAAACGCTCGTCTTCCGAATGCACCACGGCGTCGGGCGAATCGACATTGGCAATCGCCACGTCCGACCACCAGGTCAGCTTCTCGCGGTCGGCCCAGGGAAAATCGAACAGCGTCGCCAGCATCATGTTGGTCAGCTCGATCGAAACACGTTCGACCCAGTCGAAGGTCTCGTTGCGCGGCAGCGCATCGAGCACATCGGCGGTGCGCTTGCGGATCAGCGGTTCGAGATTGACGAGATTTGACGGCGCCACGATCGGCGCAACGGTGCGGCGCTGCGCGGTATGTCCCGGCGGGTCCATGCGGATGAAACTGGCGCGCTCCTGCCCCTTCGGCTGATCGGTGACCTGGATGCCGCCGAGCTCCGAACTCGAGGAGTAGTTTTCATGATCGAGTTCGACCGCGAAGATGTCGTCGTAGCGCGTCACCGACCAATAGGGCCCGAACGGCGACGCTTCGCAATAATGCACGGGATCGTCGCGGCGCAACCGGGCGAACAGCGGCCGCCAGCTGTCATCCTGATACAGTTTCGGATCGCTCACATCGATCGACGTCAGCGCGCGTTGCAGCGCTTCGGTCTGGGCCATGGTTGCGCTCCCGCGTTGCCGCTGCCTCTTGTCGGGCGACCCAGCATAGGGCGGGATCAGGCGTTGGCAAAGGGGAGCTGCGTTCGCCGATGGCGCATCAGCCTCACCGCCCGCAAATGTCCGGCCATTCAACCAACGCGCGTGCATCGACGACAGTGCCGCGCGATCCGGTGCCGGCGGCGTTTTTTTCAGATGGTTCTCGAGACAGCCTCGATCCGAAAAAAGCCTGCCGGTTCAAAGGCCGATTTACACTTGATTCATCGTGATTCTTAAAATGCGATTCAAATTTTCCCGCCATGATCGCGACGCTCGGCCGAAGGGGCCAGGCGCTATTTGCTGCGCGGCGTTCGCCTCGCAATGAGCGCCGCATGGGAGAGTGCTTTCGACATGTTGGTGGCTTCCGCGAAAGCATCTGGTCGATTGGCGTTGCACAGCTTGCAACCTGGAGCCAAAGCTCCGGTCGCACTGACGGTGCTCGCACCAAAGCTTTTGACCCTGTTCGCGATATCCTGCGCGATGGCGGTTGCGGGCTGCGCGCGAAATCCGGTCCACCATCAAGTTCAGGCAGCGCCCGTCCACACTGCGCCACCTGTCCATCGACACACCGAACTGCGAATTCGCCGGCCCGACCGGGCGCTGCTCAAACCGCAATCGGCGCCCGACTGCGAATTCAAGAAAGACGATCTCAAGACCGTGGATCCGGACCAATTTGCGCGGCTGAAGCTCGATTACGAGCGGCAATGCTACCAGAAGGCGGAAAAGGCCGCGCGCGAACGCCTGCAATTGCTGCAGGCATCGAGTAAATGCGAAATCATCCGGTAACCATCAGCCGAACAGTGACAGCCAGGGGTTGATAAGCGGATCATTTCTAGTGGCCGGTCGCGGTCTGGTTTTTGCAGTATCGCGGTGCTCCTATACGAATCCCACCTGCGAATCCCACCGGAATCGAGCGCAATCGCAATCTGCCGGTAACACTGTAGCGGCAGCGGCGGTATTACGCCCCGCCCGATTTGTCCGAGACATGTTTTCGCCATACTGGCTGACCACTTTTCATATGTCTTTATAAGTGCTTATGGGTTTTGTGAGTCAGCGGCCCCTTGATGGGAATTTCTGGGAGGGGTAGCCGCGAGAGTAGCTATTCAAACATGAAGACTCTCTACGATTTGCTCGGTGCGTTGCCGGACGATGATGCCGATGAATTGCGGGCGGCATTCCGCAAGGCCGTCAAAGCGACCCATCCCGACAGCAACAATTCCGACCCGGACGCTCCACTCACGTTCAGGCGGATTGTCCGCGCCAATGCCATCCTCAGCGATCCGGAACTGCGCGCAGGTTATGACCGGATGCTGGCACTCGCTCGCCGCCAGCCCGGTCCGAAAAAAAAGCGCGGCTTTGTTTCGGATACACTGCGCAAGCTCGCTTCCGACGCGATTGCCGTTGCTTGCCTGTCGGTAGTGTTCATCGGAGGCTACACGCTGTTCGCGCACATTTCCAGAGCGTCCGTCATTCCGGTAAAGGAAGCAGCTGTTGTTCCGTCAAAGATGATCGAAACTGCTGGACGTCAGGAAATCAAAACTGCTGCACGTCAGGAAGTTGCTGCGCGCGAACCTGCCGAGATCGTCGCGGTTACACCGACGTTGCCATCCGGGCCATCAAACCGAGACGAGTCACGCGACAAGCCCGAGGGTTCGGGGGTCACCAGCGAGTTGGTCGTGCCGAGTGGCGTTGCGCCGGTGGCGAATACGGTCAATGCCGGAATAACCAGCGAGGCGATCGCGCCGAGCGCCGTTGCGCCGGCGGCGAATACGGTCAATGCCGGAATAACCAGCGAGGCGATCGCGCCGAGCTCCGCCCCGCCCGAAGCAAATACGGTCAACGCTGGCATAGCCAACGAGGCGACGGCGCCGAGCGCCGCTGCGCCCGAGGCAAATACAGTCAACGTCGAAATAGCCAGCGAGACGATCGCGTCGAACGCCGTTGCGCCCACCACTGCCAACAGCAGCAGCGCTCAGGCGATGGCCAGTATCGGCCCGGCTCCCGAGCCCGCGCCGAAGGATGCCAAATCCTATCGAGAGCAGGGAATCTTCGCGTACCGCGAGGGCGACCTGTACCGCGCGCTCGCCGACTTCGATCTGGCGATCAAGCTCGATCCCGGCTTTGCAGAGGCCTACATCGACCGCGGCATCGTGTTGTATCGCATGCGCGAATTCAACCGCGCGTTCGCCGATATTGCCGAGGCGAAGCGTATTGAAAACGCCAACCGAGCCAGGACTCCGGCGCCGCATAAGGCGTCGCCCGCATCCGGCAAAAGCTGAATTTGGTGGGATGCCCGTTTCCTGAAAAACGAACATCGGCGGCAAAGCGGCCCATCGCGTGAGAATGGGTGCGCATCGGCACGGCTGCTCGCGCTCGACTGCGGGCTCCGGCTGATGGCGATAGCCACCAGCCGAAGCCTGCGCGAAGGTGTCCGTATCAGGCTGCCTGGTCAGGCTGGCTTCTCAAGCTGCCTTCTCAAGCTGGCTTCTCAAGCTGCCTTGGATTTCGCCACATGGGTGGCGATCGCATCCATCAGCGGCGGCGACAGGCAATCATAGGGCTCAAGTCCGAGTTCCTTCAGACGCGAGCGGATGCCGGGCATGGCGTCGGGTTTGACGCCGGACTCGATCACGGACGACACGAACGCCGCAAACCCCGGCGCAGCTGAACCGGCTTCCTGGAACAGTTCGGGATGGATGAAGTCGAGACCGTAGAACGGATGGCCCTTGTTCTCGATGCGGCCATACATGTGCGTGCCGCAAGCCTTGCAGGCGTGGCGCTGGATCGCCGCCGACGCGTCGACGATCTGAAGCTTGTCGCCGTTTTCAAGCACGGTCACATTGTCCCGCGGCACGACGGCGACCACCGAGAAGATCGCGCCATCCGGCTTCCAGCATTTGGTGCAGCCGCAGGCATGATTGTGGGCGACATCGCCCTTGATGCCTACCTTGACCGGCCTGTCCGTGCATTTGCAGACAAGGGTTCCGCCGGCAAAGCTGCCCGAACCTTTCTTCACTCCGCTGTCAATCGATGGATGGATTTGAACAGTCATGGTCGATCCTCCCTTGTGTTTGACGTTTTTGAATTAGAATACGACGACCGAACGGATCGACTTGCCTTCGTGCATCAGATCGAACCCCTTGTTGATCTCCTCCAGCTTGAGGGTGTGCGTGATCATCGGATCAATCTGGATCTTTCCGTTCATGTACCAGTCGACGATTTTCGGCACGTCGGTGCGGCCGCGTGCGCCGCCGAACGCCGTACCTTTCCAGACCCGACCGGTCACAAGCTGGAACGGCCGGGTTGAAATCTCCTTGCCGGCTTCCGCGACCCCGATCACCACGGAGACGCCCCAGCCGCGGTGGCAAGCCTCGAGCGCCTGGCGCATCACGGTGGTGTTGCCGGTGCAGTCGAAGGTGAAGTCGGCGCCGCCGTCAGTAAGCGTGACCAGGTGCTGGACGATGTCGCCACTGACCTTCGATGGATTGACGAAATGGGTCATGCCGAAGCGGCGGCCCCATTCGTCCTTGGAATCATTGACGTCCACGCCGATGATCTTGTCGGCGCCCACCATCTTCGCGCCCTGGATGACGTTGAGGCCGATACCGCCGAGCCCGAACACCACCACATTTGCGCCCGGCGTGACCTTGGCGGTGTTGACCACCGCGCCAACGCCGGTCGTGACGCCGCAGCCGATGTAGCAGCTCTTGTCGAACGGCGCATCTTCGCGGATCCTGGCAACCGCAATTTCCGGCAGCACGGTAAAATTCGAGAACGTCGAGCAGCCCATGTAGTGGAAGACAGGCTTGCCTTTGTAGCTGAAGCGCGAGGTGCCGTCGGGCATCAGCCCCTTGCCCTGGGTGGCGCGAATCGCGGTGCAAAGATTGGTTTTCTGGCTCAGGCAGCTTTTGCACTGCCGGCATTCAGGCGTGTAAAGCGGGATCACATGATCGCCTGCTTTCACCGAAGTGACCCCTGCTCCGACCTCGCGAACGATGCCGGCGCCCTCATGGCCGAGGATCGAGGGAAAGATTCCCTCGCTGTCGAAACCATCAAGGGTATAGGCATCGGTGTGACAGATGCCCGTCGCCTTTATTTCAACGAGCACCTCGCCGGCCTTCGGACCATCCAGATCAAGCTCGATGATCTCCAGCGGCTTCTTTGCTTCGAACGCAATAGCAGCGCGGGTCTTCATGGCAAGCTCCAGTTTGGCATTTTAAGTTACGTAGAACGTATTTCATCCGCACTCCTCGGCCTCATCGTGCACTCATACGATCAGCGCTTGCCGATGCAGGCATCTTCCGCCGCTTGAGCCGCGGGCGGCTTGTCTTCGTGCTTGGCGGGCCGCACGCGCCCGACGGCGTCGCTGGCGCGGGCTCGCAGATAGACATAGAGGTCGTCCATATAGCAGG
>WNFW01000160.1_pt1 | contig 48612 bp, 38 predicted proteins | sample 5400131 | NCBI WGS metagenome assembly WNFW01 (sample SAMN13153362, study PRJNA577476) | soil metagenome | isolation source: 20 cm soil or saprolite under grassland replicate 1 | place: USA:California | collected 2016-06-15
TGGGGCAAGATACATTCACCTCTATGCCTGCTACTCCTTCGACACCTTCGAGAAGCGTTGCAAGTTCGACAAACTCTTCGATGGTCTCTCCTGCAATGTTGACGATGACAGGAGTCTGCCAGGTTGCCCAGATTGGCGCATATTCTTCGATGACAGTGTGAATGCCAGGATTCTGCAAGCCAATAGCATTCAACATGCCTGAAGAAGTTTTCATCATTCGAGGTTGTTCATTGCCGCTGCGAGGATGCAGTGTTGTGCCTTTGCAGATAATTGCTCCCAGATGATCTACTTCGTCAATCTTTGCTCTGTCCATACCATAGCCAAATGTGCCTGATGCTATCACGACAGGATTTCGCAGCAAGAGGCCTCTCTTGTGACATGGTGCGAGTTGTGTATGTAGATTTATCATCTAATTCGTGCCTCATTGATGCGATTACGCAATTTTCGTGCCTTGTTTGCCGCAGAAACAGCATAATCATCGCCGTCGCTGGCATAGAGTATTGCACGAGAAACAGAAATTATGGCTTTTTCTCCTGACACATCGACTCCCGCCAATACAGAAGCTTCAAGATTACCACCCTGCGCTCCCACACCAGGGATCAAAATCGGCATGTCGGGACACATTGAACGAATGGTTTTGAGTTCTTGTGGATAGGTTGCGCCAACCACTAAACCACAATTGCCGAAGCTATTCCACAATTGGGCACGCTGTGCTATCACTTGATAGAGAAGCCTTTTCTCTCCATTCTCTTCACCTACCAACAAATCTTGAAAATCACAAGCGCCTTGATTTGATGTGCGGCATAAGAAAAAAATGCCTTTTTCTTCATACGCTAAAAATGGGGCAACGCTATCGTAACCCAAATAAGGGTTGACAGTTACAGCGTCGCAACCATAGACATCAAAGATTGCGGCTGCATAGTTACGTGCAGTATTTCCCAAATCTCCTCGCTTGGCGTCAACTATGATTGGGATATGCTCTGGACATGTTACACAATCGAGAAGGTAAAAGCTCTTGTTCTGGATCAAGTCCTACACAAAGCAGGCTATTTTGTTGACGAGAAACTGCTAGCAATTTATCGAGAAAGTTCATGGTTTATATGCTCCGTGTACCCGGTTTGACTATAGGAACACCCTCTTGACACATTGGACAAGCTTCCGAAGCGTAAGTTTGTGCTGAGACAGTGAGTAGAGCATGACAGGGCGCTCCAAATTGAGAGATAGCAGCGCCACCGCTACGATCAATGAGTACTTCGATGCCGACTATTTCCGGTTGATATGGTTCGATTGCGCCTAACGTTTCTCGCAATGAAAGACCTGTAGTTAGCACATCATCCACGATGAGCACACGTTCAGATGAATGCAGAGTAAAGCCACGACGCAGCTCTCGCCCACCGGCAGATGCTGGCTCAGCGAGGAGGCAGCGAGCATCCAATTGGCGTGCTACCTCCTGCGCTAATAACGCACCACCCGTCATCGGGCCAATTACTGATTCGATACCACTCTGCTTGTACCGGCTGGCGATCAAGCTACAGAGTTGTTCTGTCACTCGAGGCCACTCTAGCAGGCGGAACTTCTCCCAGTATTGGTTGCTGTGCCGTCCCGAACTAAGCACGAAGTGCCCGTTCCGCAATGTGCCCGTTTTCCGTATCAATTCCATCAGTTCTTCGTGCGTTCTCAATACAGACGCTCGAAGCCCAGACCAAATCCTGCATAGGGGATTGAGTCCTGTTCGCGTAGTTGCAAGTACCACTCGTAGTCCTCAGCGCTGCCACCTGCCTCCAGTAAATGTTTCATGGCGACAGAAGTCATAAGTCGCTCACGCAGACGAGCAGGATCTTCTTCACGCTCAGCACCGCCACAGACTTCGCCAACACCCGGTAGCAGGAGATCAGCAGCGTTAACCACTCGCTCATCTTCACGGTTCTGACGCATATTGAAGAATTTCAGCTCGATTGGATAGTGCGTGATAAAGGTGGGGAATTGAGTCCATTCCAGAATAGCAATCTCACGCCTGCGATCCAGATCATCACCCCATTGAGTTGCAATCCCCATTTTATTGAGCTGCTCTACAGCCTGAGTATACGTGATGCGTCGGAAAGGCGGCTTGATGGTTTCAAGCATAGCAATGTCAGCGCCTAACAACTCAAGCTCTTCACGGCGCGTTTGCAGCGCCATTTTGACAATATGGCTCACCAATCGCTCTTCAAAATCCAGAAGTATCTGAAGGTTCCCAAAGCCGATTTCCGGCTCAACCAGCACAAACTCGGTTAGATGGCGGTGATCAGCACGGGGCTCGGCACGATAGCTATGATTTATTGAGAAGACACGCCGCAATGTCTGACTGTGAATCAGGGGTTCCAGGTGCAACTGCGCTGTTTGTGTCAAAAAGGCTTTGTTGCCGAAGTACTCGAGCGGGAAGAGTGTTGAAAAATCTTCACACGCGCCTGTCAGGCTTGTGATAGTCGGTGTTGTGACCTCGACAAAATCCTCTGACTCCATGAAATTGCGTATTGCCTTCAGCAATGTGCCACGGAGGCGGATCAGTGCTGCCATATCAGGTGAGCGTACCAGCATATGGCGATTGCGTAATTGCTCCAAATCTAACAATTGATTTGTGTTTTCAGCTGACGAAGTGAGTTTCATCGCACTCATAGGTATCTACATTCCTTTCTTCTTAACAGTAATTCAACAGGTAAGACCCTTTTACTCTGATCTGCAAAACAGCTAAGGCCTATACTGTTCTGATTTTCTGTGCTTGACGACATTGTGAAGCACAGCCAGAGCTAAAAAAGGACAAAAAAAATTCCTCATCTCTAAAAGTGAGATGAGGAAGAAAGAATCTTCGAATAAATGGCACCGGGCCCATCAATGGGATGGATCAGGCGACACTTCCGCCGCTTGAGCATTTCTTGCGTCTGTATCCAGTGCCTGTGAGACATACGAATCACATATCCTTTCCACAGAGTGGAACAATTTATTGCCGTTTTCAAATTGTTAGAAGTATACACAGTGATTTCCAAAAAGTCAAGGAAAATTGGGACAAAAATTTGAGTTCATAAAATCTTCTATCCGAGAGATACCTATCGGAAAATGTATTTTGACTGAATTTCCTGAAGCCCAATCCGGCTAAAATGGCTTCTGAGCACGGATAAACGCGCTAACAAATTTGCCACTTATTTCGGCACGTTCAGTTTCTGTGAGAGGTGCTATCGAGGAACTTCCACCACTGTCCGCCACATCCTGAATTGAATAGCGTCGTGTCACTTCCATGTCGATATTGATGAAGCCTGCTTCAGCCAGTAATTGCCGGTATGTATCCTCTTCCAGTGCACCTGCAATACAACCAGCCCAGGCTTCCAGGTCGTTTCGAATAGCTGGTGGAAAATGGCCAAGAAAAACAATATCCGAAACGGCAAATCGTCCTCCAGGAGAAAGTACACGGTATGCTTCGCGTAATACCTGTCCTTTATCAGCCGATAAGTTGATCACACAATTTGAGATGACGACGTCGACAGCATTATCAGGCAATGGTATATTCTCAATCACACCCTTTAGAAAGCGCACATTTTCAATATTCGCCTCTACGCGATTGCGTTCGGCCAGTTCGAGCATAGCATCGGTCATATCGAGTCCATAAGCGAAACCAGTAGGGCCAACGCGCCTCGCTGAAAGCAGCACATCTATGCCTCCTCCGCTACCCAGGTCAAGGACTTTCTCACCCGGTTTCAACTCTGCCAGCGCTGTCGGATTACCACAACCAAGAGAGGCAAGAGTCGCTGCGCCAGGCAACTCACCTAATTCAGCACTACTATAGAGGTCGCTGGTCACGAGATCGCTATCTCCTGTACCACAACAACCGCTGCTACAGCAGCTTTCGTCAGTGATCTGACCTGTATGTAAGACCTCTAATGCAGTACGACCATAACGCTCGCGTACGGCCTCACGTAATTTTTCATCATTTTCTGGAACCGTATTCATTTTTTCGTCCTTTCCCATGTTGAGGTGTATATGTAGCGTTTGTAAGTAGGATTTCACTCACGTCTTTCCTTTTGTATCTTATAGACGGTGATCATCCAAAAAGGACGCAAAGATATTCGCAAACTGCGTCACTTGCATCCTGTTGCGCAATCTTGATTCACACAACAGTCACAATTCGGCTCATAATCAATAATTCTTCCCAGCTGATCAAACTGAAAATGGCAGCAGTTGAGCAACATGAGTCTGACTTTTTCTCTCGCCCGTTGAACTCTTGACTTGGCGCCAGAAATGGATATGCCAAGTCTTTCTGCAAGCTCCCTTTGGGTAAGACCTTCGTATTCCGTCAAAATAAGAGCCTGGCGGTAATCATGGGGAAGGTCGTCCACAAGTTTTTTGACATAAGGAAGCAGGTCACCGACAACATCATCAAAAGGATCTTCTGGAAGATATGCCACTTCTGTGAGCTCTGACGTAAATTTATGTGCACGATAGAAATCGGCAATTGCATTGCGGGCTATTTGATAGATCCAGCTTTGAAGTTTGTCTGATTCTTTCAAACTGCCAATATGAGAATGTATCTTGAGAAAGACATCTTGCAATATATCTTCTGCGCCAGGTTCGTCTTGAACATGTTTAAGGATGAAGCGTTTGAGTCCTGTATTGAAATCTTCCCACACTTTTTCAGTCGTCGGGACCATAAGAATTCATCCCTCTGCTTTAAGTCAACACAATCACATTTAAATTGTACAATAAATGATACAAGACGATGATAGACTGGTTATGCCTTTTTCTTGACAATAGACGAAGTATCGACAAAAAGGACGCAAAATAAGCTCTGAATGATATTGTTGCATGATGAAGGAGAATAGTATGAAGCGACGTGTGCTGTTTATATGCACTCATAATTCGGCTCGATCACAGATGGCCGAAGGATTGTTACGACATTTAGGAAAGGAACAATTTGAAGTATATAGTGCTGGTACTGAAGCAACTGTTGTACGTCCGATGGCAATCAGGGCAATGGCTGAATTAGGTATTGATATTTCACATCAACAGTCGAAGACGTTGGATCGCTACCTGAGTGAACCATTTGACAATGTGATTACTGTTTGCGATACAGCCGCAGAAGCATGCCCTGTCTTCCCTGGTGCCGCTCGACGTCGCCCCTGGTCGTTCGAAGATCCTTCAAAGGCCATTGGAAGTGAGTTTGAACAACTAGCAGTGTATCGCCGGGTGCGCGACGAGATCCGCGCACGGATTGAGGATGAGCTACTGCCAGAAGCATATTGAGTGAAAGAAGCAAAAGCCTCAGTTGATGTGACCATAGTCTGCATGCTTCCTATGCAGACTATGGTGAAAAAGCTAACTAGTGACACTACCCATCGTCACATCAAAAATGAGTACCGAGTTGGGTGGTATAACCGGTGGACTTCCTGTTTTCCCATAGGCGAGTGCGGCTGGTATGATAATCCGCCGTGAGCCACCGCGCTTCATCCCATCCAGACCTTCTTCAAATCCTTTGATTACCTTCCCCTGACCAAGCACTAAAGTGAATGCTTGAGCATTATGGTCCCATGAACTGTCAAATTTCTTGCCTGTCTTCTGGAGCCAGCCCGTATATTGCACCGATACATTACTGCCTGACTGCGCTGCTGGTCCACATCCGACTTGCATATCAATATATTGAAGACCATCGGGAAGCTTGACGGGCGTTCCTGACACGGTTGGCGGTTTCGCCTGACCGGCTGTAGGGGTAGGAGTGTTTTTCAGTGCAGCGAGACAAGAAGCAAGCTGTGCTGCCGTGGCAGTCGCATGGACACTGACTATTTTAGTAGCAGTCGCATTCGTGCTGGCAAGCTGTGCTGCGGCACGGTCTGCGTTATAACGTTGATACTCCAAAATGCCAACTATGGATAGGATGATAAGCACAGATGCGGCAATAGAAGCACCCCATATTCTCTGCCTGCGCTTTCGACGCGCCTGGCGCTGCAAGCGCTCCTGCTGTCGTTGTCCTGGCCGATATTGTTTCTGAGGCGGTTCCTTCTGCCCTCTCACCGTTTGCGCCATAGAGATAGTCTCTCCTTGTGTATGTATGATATAGAATTGCAAAAAGAGAGTACCATTACTCAGGCTTTCTGGCAAGAGGTTTAGACTGATTAATGCTGTGCTATAATAAAAGTCGTAGAAACAGAAAATGAGGAGAGTATATGTCAACACAGGGATATGTGCGTTATCCAACTATTCACGAGGATCGTATTATTTTCGTCGCTGAGGACGATCTTTGGCTTGTTTCGAGTGAGGGTGGCAGGGCAGAGCGTTTAACCGCAGGAGTAGGCGAAGTATCGTACCCTCATTTTTCGCCAGATGGTGAACTGCTTGCTTTTGTAGGACGTGAAGAGGGTCCAAGTGAGGTCTACGTAATGCCTTCGCTTGGAGGAATTGCCCAACGTCTTACATTCCATTCTTCTTCTTGTCGAGTTGCCGGTTGGGACCTTGCTGGTGAAGCTATTTTGTATGCCAGCAACGCTGGGCAGGCACTTTATAGTCACACCGCCATCTATGCTATTAGCCCACAAGGTGGTCAACCGAAGCAAATACCAGTAGGCATCGCAAACGCTATTTCCTATGGTCCAGAGGGCGGAGTTGTCATCGGCCGTATCACACGTGAACCAGCACATTGGAAACGCTATCGAGGTGGTACAGCAGGTCATTTATGGTGTGACCCAACGGGCAGTGGAAATTTCCAGCGCCTTCTTCAGCTGAATGGCAATATAGCCAGCCCTTGTTGGGTAGGTGAGCGCATCTACTTTCTTTCCGATCATGAAGGAGTCGGCAATATTTATTCTTGTACTCCATCAGGGGATGATATTCGTCGACATACTGAGCACAACGATTTTTACGCGCGAAATCTGTCGAGCGATGGTCAGCGCCTCGTTTATCACGCAGGCGCGGATCTCTACCTGTTTGATCCTTCAACAGAACATACACGCCAATTGGATGTAGTATTGCCCAGTATACGCACACAACGCAATCGTAAATTCGTCTCTGCCGGAAGTTATCTCGATAGCTACGCTTTACATCCCAAAGGGTATGCTGTTGCTCTGTCGACGCGTGGAAAGGCTTTCACTATGGGCAACTGGGATGGTCCGGTGTTGCAGCATGGTGAACCTGATGGGGTGCGCTATCGTTTCCTGGAATGGCTCAATGATGGCAAACGTATTGTTGCTATCAACGATGCAACCGGACGTGAGAGTTTGATTGTTTTCAACCCTGATGAGGCCAGTGAACCAAAGACGTTTGAGCGCATCGAATTTGGTAGAGCTACCGACCTGGCTGTTTCACCCACCGATGATGCTATTGCAATCGCAAACCATCGCAATGAACTGCTTGTGATCGACTTAGAAGTCGGATCCACTCGCACAATCGATCGGAGCGACTTCGGACAAATACACGGAATGGCCTGGTCTCCTGATGGCCGCTGGTTGGCATATGGTTTTCGTGCAAGCGAGCAAAAAACTGCGATTAAACTGTGTAATTTGGAAAGTGGTGAGACCTATTTTGCCACAGAACCTGCACTACGCGACATTGCACCGGCATTTGATCCCGAGGGAAAATATCTGTACTTCCTGGGATACCGCATCTTTAATCCAGTCTACGATCAGTTACATTTTGATCTGAGTTTCCCTCGTGGTGTAAAACCTTACGTCATTACACTGCAACGTGACCTCCGTTCTCCTTTCATTGCAGAACCTAAGATCCCTGAAGATAAAGAGAAGGAGAAAGAAGACACCAAAGCTGAGAAACAAGAAGAAAAGGATCAGGACGATTCATCTCGAACTGAAGAAGAGAACAAAAAGGAACCCTCCAAGAAACCAACACCTATCGTCATCGATCTAGAAGGTATTACGAACCGTGTCTTACCATTCCCCGTACCCGAAGGAAAGTATCGATCAATCCGTGGAATCAAGGGCAAAGCGCTGTTCCTGTCATTTCCCATAGAAGGTACGGTTAACCAACCAGGAGAAAAGCATGAGCCAAGAGGGCATATCGATAGTTATGACTTCGAAGCACATAAAACTGAGTATATTATAGACGGAGTTAGTAGCTTCGACACATCACGTGATGCCAAATCGCTGATCTACAGATCTCGCCACCGATTACGTGTATTGAAAGCCGGAGACAAGGCGCCTAAAGGCGAAAATGGTGATCGGGCTAACCGTGAAACAGGTTGGCTTGATCTGGGTCGTGTAAAAGTATCGGTACAGCCCGCAGCAGAATGGAAGCAAATGTTTGCTGAGGCCTGGCGCCTGCAACACGAGCAATTTTGGACTGAAGACATGTCAGGCGTTGACTGGGCAGCCATTTATGCACAATATGCGCCACTGGTGGAACGTGTAGGTTCGCGTTCAGAGCTTTCCGACCTGTTCTGGGAAATACAAGGTGAACTTGGCACCTCACATGCCTACGAAGCTGGGGGTGAATATCGCCAGCGACCACATTATAGTCAGGGTTTTCTGGCGGTAGATTGGAGTTACGATGCTGAACAGGAACGTTATCGCATAGCACGTATCGTTCAGGGTGATCCTTCTGATAGCAAAGCTACCTCTCCACTGACCAGTCCAGGGTTAAATGTTGGAGTGGGTGATGCTGTGCTGGCCATCAATGGACAGCGGGTGGGACCTGGTCGCAGTCCACAAGAATTGCTCGTAAACCAGGCGAACAATGAAGTACAACTCGCTATCGAGGATGCAACCTCACAAGAGACACGGGTGATTACTATTAAGGCGCTCTCTGATGAACAACCTGCTCGTTATCGCGAATGGGTAGAGAACAATCGTCGCATTGTGCATGAGAAATCTCAAGGCCGAGTAGGATACATCCATATTCCAGATATGATGGGAGATGGGTTTGCAGAATTTCATCGCAGTTACCTCACAGAATATGACTATCTGGGCCTATTGATTGATGTACGACATAATAGGGGAGGTCATGTCTCTGGTTTACTTCTTGAGAAACTGGCAAGACGACGTATTGGGTATGACTTTGCCCGTTGGGGCCAACCTGAACCATATCCTGCTGAGTCTCCTCGAGGTCCAATGGTAGCTTTGACCGATGAAAACTCTGGATCCGATGGTGATATTTTTAGCCATAGCTTCAAATTAATGGGGCTTGGACCGTTGATTGGCAAACGCACGTGGGGGGGAGTGATCGGTATCAGTCCACAACATGTTCTTGTCGATGGCACAAGAACGACCCAACCAGAATATGCTTTCTGGTTCAAGGATGTTGGTTGGAACGTCGAGAATTATGGCACTGATCCTGATATCGAAGTAGAAATTGCACCACAGGATTTCGTGAACAACACTGATCCGCAACTTGATCGCGCGATTGCTGAGGCTCTGCGTTTCATTGAAGATATGCCGTCACTTGAACCAAAGCCAGGGGAGAGACCAAGAAAGGCAAGATATTGAACCAACATCAGGAACAAACTTGTTCGCCCTGGACCCAGGTTGCTACAATAGCATCGGCAGATGCTCCAAAAAAGAGCACGTCAAGAAAGTCTTCTGCATTCCATCCTGCAAGCGTTGGATGATGCACATTCACTGCGATAAAATCGGCTAACATGCCAGGGACAATGGCGCCTGTTTCTAGACCAAGTGCGAGTGCGCCACGGCGTGTGCCATAGTCTAACAACAAAGCACCAGGGGAGGCAAATTTGCCACCGACAAGCACACGCCGTCGTTGATAGCGCATACGAGCGGAATATTCCGCCCAGCGTAACTCCTCAATTGGATCCAGCCGCGTATTGCTGTCTGACCCAATCGCAAGGGGAATTTGCGCATCCAACAGTTCTGCATAGGGAGCAATGCCATCGCCTAGATCTCCCTCAGTAGTGGGACAGACACAAACAGTGCATCCGCGTTGTGCCAGTAACGCAATTTCGTCTGAGTTGGCATGAGTGGCATGAACTACGGTGGTCAGTGTTCCCAATGCGCCAAAGTGTTCGAGCAATTCAATGGGTGTACAACCATGGATTGTCAAGCACTGCTCAATTTCTGCTTTTTGCTCGTCAGCATGCACATGCAATGGTAGTTTATAGATATGACTATATGCAGCTATAGCACGAATCCACTCCCCAGGTACAGCACGCACAGAGTGCGGAGCAACTCCGATAGGTCCGCCTTTAAGACGCAAAGCCTCAACACGGTCAAGATACGCATCGATGGAGGCATCGCAGAAACGCCGTTGTTCTTCCTCAGGTGGCTGATTGAAACCGCTCTGAGCGTAGGCTGTCATAAGCAATACAACACGTATACCCACCTCCTTCCCTGCCTGTATGATAGCTTCAGACATTACGTTGGGATCGGCATAAGGTTGCCCGTTCAATTGATGATGCACATAGTGAAACTCTCCCACACTTGTATAACCTGCAGCCAGCATCTCTCGATAGGTCATAAGCGCATTTGTATATAACAAATCGGGGTTCAGTTTCTGAGCCTCAGCATACATGGCACGCCTCCAGGTCCAAAAAGTATCTTGCTTAGAGAGTGGCCGATGCGTATGCCCTCGCAGAGCGCGCTGGAAAACGTGACTATGTGTGTTGACAAAACCTGGAAGAAGGGCGACACCATGTAGTGACAAGATTTCCGAAGGCACAATAGATTGTGCGCCTGCATTTTGATGAGAAATGGAGTCTACACGCCCATCATCTGAGATAGAAACGATCATATTGGCCTGTAAGCCCTGGGAAGTGTACACGTAATCTGGAAGAAGATGCTTCATTGGAATGCCTTTCCCGGTTTTATATTCCTGGTTTTATATTGGACCTGGATCTCCGATCAAATGAAAGCCTCCCCAAAAATACGGATGTACTCTATAGGTAACAATGGAAGTGCGCGCGCGAGCCAAAAATGCGCGTTGAGCGCCTGCTAACGCAGCAGCTTTACCGTATTCGCTTAAGAGCGCCTGGTAATACATCTCCATCAGTTCTGCACTACTTGCGTCATCAACTTTCCACAATGTCGGCATCAACGAGGCCGCACCAGCATAGAGGAAACCACGCCCCAGGCCTATTACTTCATCCACTCCACCAACGATTCCACGCCCCGTTTCACACGCGCTTAACGTAACTAGCGTACAAGACGAGAGGTCAAGATTGAAAACCTCTATTGCGCTCAATTGACGATCAGCCAGCTTGATATGAGAAAAGTTAGGGGCATCAAGTCGAAACAGGCCGTGAGCGGCGATATGCACTATGGGACTAGAAGCTCCTGCTTCTTGCAACAACGTTGTGGTAGCATTCTGATCAAGAACGCAGGAAGCCCCCAGTTGTTGTGCAACTGCTCTGGCTTCCTGCACAGCGAAAGCCAGACGGCCACCATCGGATAAACCCATGATAAGCGACTTTTTCAGCGGTATTCTGTTTGCCCCAGCTCGCTGTCCCCGTTGGTGACAAATTTCCATAAGAGCGGCAGAAGGTAGATAGGAAACGTCAAGCCGCTCAACAACAAATTGCACCCCATCAAACAAACAATGGAAAGGCAAGTAGTGTAACATGCCATAGGGTACAATCGTCAAATGCTCGCAGTTCTCCAATGCGCTTGAAACAGGCGCCAATAACAGATCATAGAGGCGTTGAAGTAAGCCAAGACAATTTTCTAACAAACCAGAAAAAGCTTGAGCACGATCTCTTGATCCACTCGCCTGCGCCGCAAGATCCAGGTTAACGCGCCAGAGTGAAAATAGACGTTCCAGTTTGGGTACAACATCTTGCTCAAGATGTACATCTATCCCATCGCGTGTAATTTCAAATATATAGAGATCTTGCTCAGTTAGATAATACTCCAGCATCAAGGCTGTGTGCTCAATTTTGGGCCACAGTTTTGTGATAATACTATCTGTCCATTGGGGTCGAGAACGGGATACAAGATCTCCAGCCAGGCGCAACTGCAATTGCTCAAGCATATGTTCAATACTACGCTCGCGTTTCTGCATTTCTTGCCGTGCCTGGCCAGGTGTCATAGATTGAATACGCATGAGCGCTGTATCGCTCAAGCCTGATTCATATTCTGCCTCATAGACAATATTGCTGAACCAGGCCTGCTCTTCACGTAATCGTGACAGGTCTTCAAGAATTGCTTCTCCTGCTTTATCGCCCGCTCTCATGCGAATATCGATATTATTTCGCAGGTAATCACCAAGTACCCTGGATTTGGCCTTTTCAACATACACGAGTGCCTGTTCATAACTGCCTCGCCTTAATGCTAGAATCACTGCCCGCTTGTAGACACCAGCTTTATCTTCCAGAAAACTACTTCGTTCATCCATGACGAGATGGCTCTGCACAATATCGATACCCCTCATTGCACGATCATAGTAGCTCGTAGCTTCTTCCAGATTATTATGATGCTCAGCAATTTGTCCTAGCAGATAATCACATCGATACTCGAGATCAAGTAAGTCCTGACCTTGAGCAATATAGAGCGCCTCGTTACAGAGATACCTGGCGCTCGTTGTATCTCCCAGATTTGCAGCAATACGGGCTTGTAATAACGCAACCCGTGCCAATTGCGGCAACGCTTCCTGTTCTGCAAATGCATCCGCGACATGACGAGCTTCGCGTAAACTCGCTTCTAAGTTCCCATCGGCAAAGTATAGCTCGGCTTGTTGTAAGCGCACAACTGAAGCCAGTCCCATAAAACCGATTTCTTCCAGAATATTGCTGGCTTCCTGCAATTTCTCATCAGCATCGCCATAATCACCCTCAAGCATGGCAGCCTCTGCCTGGTACATCAGTGAATGGGCCAGGTTATGCCGGTTTCCTGGCGATTGACGGAAATAGCTAATCGTCTCTCCTGCCAATTCATACGCTTCTTTGACGCGATTCAAGCGCAACAAACACAGGCATGTTTGCTGAGCCACTTCAGACGCCTGGAATTGCATGTCGTAACGCTGAAAGATCGTACGGCTTTTATTGAAAAGGAGCAAAGCCTGACTATAATGTCCCTGAGCTGCATAAATCAATGCGATGTTCAATTCCTGCCGAGCCACAGAAATCTCTTGTCCCTGAAAATTGGCAAACGTTGTACGGGCCTGTTCATGCAGAGCTACAGCTTCACGAAATCTGCCCATAGCTGCAAGCGTAATGGCCTTATTTGCCTTCGCACGGGCAATATAGAGTTCCACCCCCTCGCCCTGCATAGTGTAGGTCTCAATTGCACGATCGAAGAGTCGTAAGGCCTGATCATACTGTCCAGATTCGTAGTTAATAATGGCAGCATTCACATCAATCTGACCTGCGCGCAAAAGCTTTCCATTGCGCACAAAGACTTCTCTTGCTATCGCGGCATCACGTAAAGCTTCACCAGTACGATTGAGTTGCAAACAGGCACTTACACGACCAATACGGGTGCGTGCCCAACTTACTTCATCACCCAGAGCAAGAAATTCAGCTCCTGCTGCATCTAAAAACGGCAAAGCTTCCTGATCACGATCCATGCGGCGTAATGCATCTCCGCGCACCATTAAACCTAGCGCATGCACATACTTATTGGGGATCATATCGCCAATGAACATAAGATATCCGGAAAGCAAAAATGAGCGACCCGATTCTTTCGCCCATTGTCGATCAGCTTCGCGCTTCATCAATTTAACCAGCAAGTTCAGGGAGTCGTCATCTATGGTAAGAAGGTTCTTCTGTAGTAATTCCCGACCTTGCTTCTCATTCAAGTTCAGAAGCGCGGCTACTAGTTCTTGGGGTGCCATGCGAATATTGTTTTCCGCTTCTTATACAAGCGTAGGCGAAGCACGATTTTCGGGGAATCGTCATGCCTACCAGGAGTTCTAATACATCACTACATTGTAAACGCTTCAAGCGTTGAATTGATCACATTGATTGTAACGCAGAATTTATCAGAATGGAAGTTTTCTTATTTACGACTTCTTCATTACCTTAAATGTAACTTGCTTTCCAGAAAAGGGTAAAACTTACGTATTGGCATAGGCATACTGATTGAAAGGAAGTTGGAACAGCTCTCCAATCTGATATACAAGATATTGTGAAATGCTTTGTAATAAGGAGAGTTACTTTGAAACATTCCGTACGTTCTACAGGGTAGAGTTAACTACAAACGCATCAATCTTGTAGAGCAACCGGTAGCTGTTCGATCACAATCGTACAATCAGGAAGTTGCAACTCCAGTGTGTATGAAGCAGGTGAGATTGATGAAAAGACAAAATTACCAAGTTCATCAATATTTTGCTTATACACTGTATGTTTCTGAGAAGTCAGCACTACAGGAATACCTTGAAGTGATTCAAGGCTACTCCCTCTGTGTGTGACAAAGCCAATGAGTTGCAAAGAATCTCTGCGGCTTGCGCCCCGATCCAGCTGGATTGAGATATTGAAATCCTCGGCAGAATAACTGCGTGGCCAGGCCTCAGTACTAGCGACTTCACGTTGAAAGGCTAAACGAGGTTGCGGTGGTAAAAAGGTAGCAATAATACGCCGAATTTGACCACTCGACACATCACGCAGATGGCTTACTACAGGTTTTACTGCACGTATAACGTGATTATTACTTAAGGAGGGCTGAACAGAAACACGCTCGACAAGCACAGGATCATTCGCCAGAAATTGTGAGAGTGTTGCAATTTCCGCAGAACAGAGAATACAGGAACTCAGGTGTAATTTAACAGCCATTGTACGCTCGCTATTGAGTAACCCTAAATGATAGTCGCCTAGCTCTTGATTTGCTGGACAATCCCATCGATAAAGCTTTCTGGTGAGCGAGTGTTCGACTTGACGAAAGTCCGCTAATTTTGCCGAACAACTCGGGCATTGGGCCAGGTGCCGTTGAACGGTAGGACGCACTAGCTCACCTGCCAGATAAGCCCACATTTCTTCATCGCGAATTGTCCCTGGTTCACTACACTCCATGAGCGCTTCCTTTAAAATTAGGATATATCTTTGACAGCACAATTTCAAATGAACCTGCTGTTTAACAAAAGGGCTGTCTTCACCGGGTAGTTAGTCTACAGATTGCGTTCGATTCTCCCCAAATTTCGTAAACTGTGAGCTACTCAGCAGTCTTGTATTGTCCTTTTCACCTGAATAAACGAATATCGTCGTTATTTTAGCATCTGCCTTAAAAGTAAGGCAAAAGTCGCATGTTTGCTAAAGGCTCTAGAAATTACAGATTTTGATTTTTGAAAAGCGTTTGCAAACGACGATTGCGTCTTAACCGCTCTAAAACGTTCCGCTTGATACGATACACATCTTCTACCGAAGGGAAGAGCCGATTATGCTGGCTACTAATTTCACTCGGTTTCATTCCTTGAACATATGCAAGATAGATCAAAACACGCTCTTCTTCACCATTAAGCTCTTCCTGAATAACTTGCCATAAACCTTGTGCTGAAATGTTAGATACGACATCGTCAGCGGGATCATCAGAAGCTGGTTCATGATCAATTAATTCCAGTGTCTCTTCATATTGACGTGCCTGGCGTGAACGAACCTCGTCAGCTATGACACTATGCACACACATTTTCAGATACTTCAAAACAGCAGCCAACGAATCAAAATTGCCCATTTTTGTCGGCGTGAGAGCCTGCGAGAACTTTGCAAAGGAAGCATTTACCAGAGGGGCGCACCCATCTTGACCAAGTAATGATGTTGCACTCTGGTGCTGGTTCACCCAGGTGAGTACGAGCGGAGCATACTGCTGGTAGATGCAGGCCCAGGCGTCCTCATCACGCTTGCTAATGGCACGACGAAATAACTCTAAGCAATAACGATCATTAGAAACGCTTTGCTTGAGAAATTTATTAGTTTCTTCGGAGCAGCAACGAGCCAGGTCGTTGATTGAAAGCAGCTCCATTTGAGGGGCGCTATCAGCACTTCCCTTCAACTCCCGATCCGAACCGGGTAGCCGGGAAAGCTTGCGAGACTCCATCGACAATAGCTCCCTGCTTCCAGATAACTAGATAATTGTAGACGCCCAAAAAGTATACCATGAGAGACTTTATCAAACAAGGCTATAAGTTGAGTATCTTATAACTTTCCCTTATTATCGCATGGTTCAAGGTGGATGTAGAATCTTATAACCTGAAAGTACTTAAGATAATATGTGCCACTTTTACAGGATTTTGTATCTGGGGCATATGTCCAACACGCGGCAGTAGCACTAAATCAGAGTTAGCAATACTCTTATGGAAATCACTGGCACAGATCAATGGCAGCAAATTATCACGTTGTCCCCAGATGATGGTCGTTGGAGCCTGTACATTCGCTAAGACCGTATCCAATTCTTCGCGTGGATCATAACCGCGAATAAACCCTGCATAAGCGGGAGTTTGAGAATTGCGCACAAGAGCATCCAGCACAAATGTAGGAACAGGCAATGAATATCCCAACATTTGCTCGAGAGAGCTATTTGCAGCTATGCGATCTTCGACATATGGAGATCGCATGTTTTCTCTTCTCAAACCTGCGCTATTCAGAAGGTAGAGCCTTTCAACTCGTTCTGGGTATTCTACAGCAAAACGCGTAGCAATCCAGCCACCCAAAGAATTTCCAACGAGCGTTACACGAGGATAGCCAAGCACATCGAGGAATCGCTCAAGATAAAGGACATGGGTTTTGATATTGGTACCTTCCGGAGCCAAGGGTGTTCTACCAAAACCAGGTAAATCAGGAGCATATACCAGGTACTCTTTGCTCAGCAAGAGCATAAGCGCTGCCCAGGTCTCTGCCGAACTACCCAGACCATGGATCAATACAAGCGGTGTACCACGTCTCCCAGCACAATAATAATGCATGCTAACGCCTGCTAGATTGCACGTTTCCTCGCGCATTCTCGCCAGGAGCATACCTGCTCGAATCAGACCAAGCATAGTTTCTCGAGGACGATGATACATACGCTCTGCCAGGACAGCCAGGCCACAGACAGCGCAGGTTGCCAACACTATTGGAATCACAGGAACCGATTTTGCTTTTATTGCTGAGAGCATAAAATAGCCTTTGAGAATCTGCATTCCGCTTCGAGGACGACCACAAGGGAACGCCGATACGCATCAACCTCGGCACGGTAGTCAGGTAAAGAATTGTCATGCTGAGTGCAACGAAGCATCTCGGCCCAGCGAACGAGATGCTTCGCTGACGCTCAGCATGACACTTGAAGGCCAATTGGTCTTCCCTATCCTGATGAACTGATTGTGCAATAAGTTGGAATCAATGATTCCAAGGGTATGCCCCTACTATTCACGATCGAGACCGCCGATTCGTATATCATAGGGGCAATTTTCCTGGTAGTTCATTTGGAAAACACTACCAGGAGTTATGCAACCACAATTGTCTTATTCGCCACCCCCGCTAAGCTGCACTTCTGTATTGTCCTGGAGATTATATTCGACGACCACATCCTGGTTGCGTTTCTCGGCATGTCCCCAGATGTAGAACACTGTAGTAAGCAACAAGATGATGACCAGCGGTATGAACTGGGTCAGCTCGTAGGTGACACGAGTAAGACTATAGCCGGCAACGGTGGCAGCTGTTGGGATAAGGATAAAGTAGCCAGCGATGGCAGCATAGGCCAACGGAAGCAGTGTAACGATCCACGCACCGACCATGCCACCAGGTACTCTATATGGGCGATTCACATTAGGATACTTGTAGCGTAGCAAGAGGAATGACGGAAAGATAAACAGATACGACAGTACTGTTGTCGAGATGACAAAACCAAGCACCAATGCAAAGAGCGTCGAAATACTACCAGAGCCAAATGCGGTGATCAGAACTGCTGCGATCATCGTTATCGTTGCTGCTATTCCAGTCATGGTATTCATGACAATCGGTGTGCCAAACTTACCGCTGAATCGGCCTAAAAAGGAGGGAGCAGTGCGATCAAGTGCGGCAATAGCGTAGGTGCGGTCTGCGCCAATGATCCAGGAATTAGCGCTGGAAGCGAGGCCGAGCACAATAGCTATAGCAACTAGCCAACCAAGGACGGCTGCTATGCCAGAAGGCAATATGCCATCAACAACTTGATACGCTTTAATGAAACCGCCCGCATTGGAAAGTTGGCTCTTCGTGAGAGTAAAAAGAATAACAGTGATCGGAATGGTATAGGCAATCACTGCAATAATCCCTGCACGGATCAACGAACGAGGTACATCGCGCTGCGGATTGACCATTTCTTCGCCTGCGCCGTTCTGTAGTTCAAAGCCAACCCAGTTAAAAATCAACACGGGAAGGATGAGACTCACAATGAGACCCCAGTTATGGGGGATCAAATCAACAGCAGCTATATGCTGACCTGTAGCGTGACCGCCAATAAAGAAGGCCAGTGCCATCACAGTGAATACTGCAATGAGCGCGAATTTAGCATAGGAACCAATAACGGAGAGCCATTTGCCGACGCGTAGAGCCAGGATAGCGGACCAGGTTATGCCCCAGATGAAGATGAGGGCAACCACGATTCTGAAAATGGTGTTGGTCAGGACGCTCCCACCAACCTGGGCATTCGGGTCACCATAGATGAACGTGGCGATGGCGACAATGACGGTGACCGATAGCGTCCCACCGATCCATAGTGGGTTGGACATCCAGTAAAGCAAGGAGGCCAGGGCAGCAAAATAGCGTCCACCCGCCATTTTACACCACACATAAACGCCACCTTCCTGTGGAAAGCTGGTGCCAAGTTCCGCAGTGAGCAAACCATAAGGGAGAAGAAACGTTACAGCCGAAATAAGCAGCCAGGTAAGAACTTGGGCTCCACTTGAAGAAACGGCACCAAGCGTGTCAATTCCAATAACAGCAGCAATGGTAATGAAGATCATGTCGAAGATCTTGAATTCTTTGCGGAGCTTCTTTTTCTCCTCAAGAGTCGCCTCGGACGTGACTTCACGGATACTTGTTGAAGCCATAAAAGGTATCCTCCTTTACGTCATTTGACTTGATGACGTATATTTCAACACTTTTGTATGTTGAAAGTCATAGCTGATGATTCTAAATAAGAGAGAGAATACATCTGGAAATACGAGGTTGCGCATCGATGGTTAAGTAGTTACTATAAAAGACACCTCCTTGTATCTAACTAGCGGATGACAGAATGCAGAAGAGGATAAAAAATAGCATTGCTACTATTTGCGATAGTATACCATAAACTCTGGAATTTACAATGCTTAGGGGGAAGCTTAGACGGCCTGGAGCAAGCTTTCGTGCAGACTTAAAGGATACCAAAAATATTGGATTTTGTGGCTCAGCCTGTTACAACAAGCGCGACTCCGATACCTAACAACCCACCAACAATCACCTGGGTAGGTGTGTGCCCGATAAGCTCACGCAGGCGCTTTTCGGCAAATGGTTTGCCTTGAAAGGCTTCTTCGATCATCTGGTTAAGAATACGAGCCTGAAGGCTCACGGCGCGGCGCACTCCTGCGGCGTCATACATCACAATCACTGCCAGCACCAGGCTAATAGCGAAAGCGGCTGATTCAATACCAGCAATGCGACCAGTGGCGGTTGCCAGGCCCATAACCAGGGCTGCGTGGGAGCTGGGCATGCCACCTGCAGATACAAGGCGACTCAGTCTAAGTTCGCGGTAGCGGATCAGTTCATAAACAGTTTTAGACAGTTGTGCAATCGCCCAGGCAATAAATGAGGCTATCAGTATGCGATTTTCAAAGAGAGCTTTCATGACTAAGTAGGTTAGAACTTTCTAGATACCTGGTTTATTCGAAAGGTTCTAAAACCTGCATGCCTGCACTGGTTACACGAAGTTGCTGTACGCGTAGCTCGGCTTTTTCGAGCAGTTCGTTGCAGCGTTGGGCTAATTTCATACCTTCTTCGTAATAGCTGAGTGCGCGTTCAAGGGGCATTTGTCCATCTTGAAGTGCTTCTACTGCTGCTTCGAGTTGATCGAAGGCTTGTTCAAAGGATAATGTGTCCATTTTTTTTGCCTTTCTGGAGTTCTTCCCTTCCCCAGGAAAGGGAAAGGTGGGGCCCTGCTTAGGGACTGCCGTCCCTAAGAACCCTGTTCTTTTACTTGTGCGTGGATTTGTCCATCTGTGACCTGAATTATGAGTTCATCTCCTATGTTTGCTTGATGTGTTTTTGTTACTAATGAACGGTCGCTTTCCCGGCGCACAACTGCAAAACCACGAGCAATTGTTAGTAAGGGACTTAATGCGTGTAAACGCAAAGCAACACCTTTAAGACGTTCTTTATGCAATGAAAGTATATGCTCCATGCGTGCTTGCAAGAGCGCAGAAGTGTCATCAAGCCGTTGTTGCAATCGTTCAAGTTGATACTGGGGATTCAGTCGCTGTAAATCACGATGTATTCGCATGAGTAATTCGCGCTGGTCGATAAGGTATGTTTCGATAGATTCTGTTAATTCCTCCTCAAACGCCAACAGTTTCTCGCGCCATTCGTTCAGATCAGGAACGGCAGCTGCGGCAGCAGCAGTTGGTGTCGAGGCACGATAGTCTGCTACGAGATCAGTAATAGTGAAATCCGTTTCATGGCCGACTCCACTAATGACGGGGATACGCGAACGTGCAATTGCACGAGCAACTACTTCTTCATTAAATGCCCACAGGTCTTCTATCGAGCCACCACCCCGCCCCAGAATTACGACGTCTGCTTTACCATGCGCATTGAGTACATCAAGCGCGTGAGCGATGGCTGTAGGAGCTTCTGATCCTTGCACAAGCGTCGGATAGAGTATGACTTGCGCAAGAGGAAAACGTGTGCGAAGCACGCGCAACATATCTCGCAGCGCTGCTGCCTCAGGAGATGTCACGATGCCAATTATTGATGGACATGAAGGGAGGGGACGTTTGCGTGATTCATCAAAAAGTCCTTCGGCTGCTAAACGTGCTTTGAGTTGCTCAAAGCGTAGAAATAATGCACCATCGCCAAACAGTTCAATATTTTCAACATACAATTGCATTTTACCATCACGTTCATAGAGGGAGATGCGACCATTGGCGGCAATTGCCATGCCATCACGAAGTTCTCGTGTTGATGAACGCAGGCGAGCATTCTTGAAAAAGACACAGGGCAGTTGGGCTTCAGCATCTTTAAGGGTAAAATAGCAATGACCTGAGGAATACGTTCTGCATCCAGATATCTCGCCACGAACCCATACATCCTGTAATATCTCATCAGTTTCCATTAGTTCTTTCAGATAGCGGGATATTTGCGTGACACTGAAGATTGATGCCGTATCCATATATAACATGCTGCCCTCTAACCTCCATCCATGTTCTCAATAATCATGAGCACCTGTCCATACTCTACAGGTTGCCCCTCTTGCACAAGAATTTCAACCACGTGACCAGCAACAGTAGTTTCTACTTCGTTTAGCACGTTAAGTGACTCGATGGTGCCTACTAGTTGACCTGCTTTTACACGATCACCCACAGCAACCAGAGCACCCCCCTTTGGTTTTGCCCAGGTATGAAAAGTTCCAACCAGATGTGCGAGAACTTTGTGTAATCTTTTATCAGGTACTTCTGCGACAGGAATATTCTCGGACGCAGGTACATACTGGCGCTCAACAGGATGTTCGTTGTTATCGGGAACTTTTGCCTTGCGCAGCACCAGGTGCGTTCCCTCTCCTGCCCTTTTCAACTCCAGTTCTGAAACATCACTATTATCGAGCAACCGCACGAGACGCTGTAACTGTTCGATACTAATGACATTTGCAGTGGTATCATCCTGTGATGCATTTTCCGAGCTAGTTTCAACAGAGTGATTGTAGTTGATTCCGTCCATAATGGTTTCTCCAACCAGAGACAAAATGCTTTTAAGCACGCTCTACGTAAGCGCCAGTTGTGGTATTCACACGAATCATATCACCAGTTGAAACGAAAAGAGGCACTTGTACGACAAGACCTGTTTCCGTAGTAGCAGGTTTGGTGCCTCCCGTAGCAGTATCACCCTTGAATCCAGGCTCAGTATATTCAACACGTAACACCACTTTTTCTGGCGGCTCTACAGATAGAGGCTCCCCATCGAGAAGAATCAAATCTAGCTCCAGGTTATCGATCAGATAATTTTTGGTATTGCCAAGTTGTTCTCCGGTCAAAACAATATCGTCATAGGTACTTGTATCCATAAAATGATACTGATCACCATCTTGATATTGATAGATCACAGCTCTGTGATCCAAATAGATGCGTTTGAACTTATCACCTGCATCACATGTGCGATCGATCGTCGAGCCTGTTCGCAAATTACGTAGCTTCATACGAATGATTGCACCACCTCGACCGATTTTTACATGTTGCCAATCAAGTATGCTACACGGTTGTCCTTCAAATTCAATGGTCACTCCTTTTCTCAGATCACTAGTAGATATCATTTCTTCAATCTCCTTACATTGAGCGCGAAATCACCAGTCCGATTGGTGATTTTGTTAACACTTCAGAGCCATCCTCTGTTACCAGAACACAATTCTCGATACGCACTCCACCCCAGCCTGGAATATAGACTCCAGGTTCAACAGTAACAACAGAGCCGGCAGGTAGTTGTACTTCATCCGAGGCCCGCGGCGACAGTGACGGGCTTTCATGGACCTGTAAGCCCACACCATGGCCCGTCCCATGAACGTAGTACTCTGCCAGGTCTTCAAGGGAATTGCGAGCTAGAGCATCAGCATCTTTGCCTGAGATGCCTCCGTACATTCCTGACTCACATGTTTTCATTGCCCGCAGCACAGCCTGGTAGACTTCATGCGCGCGTGGATCAGCAGGCTCACCCAGGCAGATGGTACGGGTCATATCTGCGCAATAGCCTTTGTAACGAGCGCCCATATCGATCGTGATCAATTCACCCGCTTGTATTTGCCGCTCGCCCGCATGAGCATGAGGCATTGAACTATTTGGGCCGGAGGCAACAATCGATTGAAAAGATGTCCCATCAGCTCCTAATTCGACCATCTTGCGCAAAATTTCCCATTGCACTTCTTTTTCAGTCATACCCGGCTGGATCCACTCACAGATATGGGCAAATGTCCTATCTGTAATGGAAATAGCATGCTTGAGTAGTTCAAGTTCATGTGGTCGCTTCACAAGTCGTAATTGTTCCACAGGGCTTTGCCCGAATGATTGTAGAGTAATGATGTCCTTCCCTGCATTCTCTAGCTTCTCGTATTCTGCATAACTGATGGCAGCAGATTCGAAGCCGATTTTTTTCCAACCATATTCACGTGCTAGTTCAGCAATAACTTGAGCATAATCACGCGCAGGTGCCACAATCACGGTCCAACCTGTAGCCTCTTTTTCGGCTATCTCTTTATAAAGTGTATTAGTCAATACTATGCGTTGAATCTCGCCTACCAACAGTAAACCAGCGCCCTCCGTATCTTCATTGAACCAGCCACTCAGATACGAACGATTTTGTGGTTGAATGACGAGAAAGGCATCAAGCCCTTGTTCGTTTATCCATCTCTGTAGAGTGCTCGTTGGATCTTGCTTCATGAATGTCCTTCTTCAAGTTTTGGAGTATGATACCATAGATTGTGCTATCTGCCCAAATTCAGCGTTTGACTGGAATTGTCGCAATAGGGATGATCGCGGGTACTCCAGACTCACTCATCAGTTGGTTAAATGCAGCCACATCCGTATCGATGACCTCCTTGAGCCGCTGAAGTTGCACATCAATGCGTTGTGATAGATCTTCATAGAGTTCGTATGCCTGTTTTGTGGGAGCTGCCTGAGCGCCAGCAATGACGGCGGCAAGCCATGCCATTTTACCGTTGAGCTTGACCGGCCAGTTCATCGTATCCTGCCGAGTTTTGGCTTTTGACTGAGTGAGTTCGTCTTCAATTGGAGCTAATTTCTCCTTTATTGACTGGACAGATGCGACTATAGCCTCGTGGTCTTGCCGTTCGCGCGAACGTCTCGCCCAATCTTCTGCCTGCTGACGAATATTTCTGAGCATGTTGATAGCATCGTGGGTTTCTGAGAGCTTATCTCTCACTCTGAGATGCAGTTCGAATTGAGCTTCCAGGTCTTTTTGTGAAGCTGAAACTCTCGGATCATTTTGAATCTCGAACATCTCGGTCAAGGTTTGATCTCCCACCTTTAATTCCACCTGATAGATACCTGGAGCGGCGATAGGACCAGTCATTACAGCCTCAGATGCCACATAGCCATCTATTTTCTTTGGGTCCGGGAAGCGCATGTTCCAAATAAACCGATTTGTACCTGCTTCTTTGGGAACACGAGGGTCTTTTTTCTCTTTATCCTCTTCTTCGTCTGTTGGATCCACAGACCCTTCTACCTCTGGCGATTGATTTCGTGTGGCTTCGCTTGTGAAAGATTTGATCTCTTCGCCCTGCATAGTTCGAAACGTGAGTTTCACTTCTCCTTCTGGTTTCTGCTTGAGAAAATAGTAGACGATCATACCATCGGGTGGATTTTCTCCCGCGTCCAAATTGCGATCAACCATATCCCCACCGGACTTCTGCTGGCGACGAGCGGTAACCATCCTATCACCTGTCATTCGATAAAAAATTCCCGGCCCTGTTGGATGTGAATATCCCCAACTGGTCATGAAACGCATTGTAGGTCGTGGCTTGAACAGGTAGATTGGGACAGTCTGTAGCTCTTGACTGATAGAGCGTAAAGGCGTTATATCGTCAAGAATCCAAAGCGAGCGACCGTGAGTTGCCACAATGAGGTCAGTATCTTTGATAATAAGGTCATGAATGGGTACTACGGGCAAATTCAGGCGTAGAGATTGCCAGTGCTCTCCATCATCAAACGAAACGAGTATGCCGACTTCAGTTCCTGCATATACAAGTCCTCGTCGAACGGGGTCTTCGCGGATCACTCGTGTAAATTCATTTTCTGCAATCCCTGTGGTAATTTTCCTCCAGGTTACGCCATAATCATTTGTTTTATAAAGATATGGTTGGAAATCGTCCCACTTATAGCGGTTTGCAGCGACATAGGCAGTTGCCGGGTCATGAGGTGAAGGCTCAATTATACTGATAAGTGACCATTCAGGTAAATCCGTCGGCGTGACGTTCTTCCAGCTCTTTCCATTATCTTGTGATATATGAATTAAACCATCATCGGAGCCAGCCCACAAAAGTCCTCGTTGTACAGGTGACTCGGCAAAAGCAAAGATGGTACAGTAGAATTCGGTGCCCGTATTATCCCTGGTGACCGGTCCACCTGAAGGTTGCATTTTCGTGATATCGTTGCGGGTGAGATCAGGGCTAATAATTTCCCATCTACTTCCCTCGTTCGTTGAACGAAAAACATGATTACCAGTCACATACAGCACATTGGGGTCATGAGGGGAAAGTGTGGTGGGGAAAGTCCACTGAAAACGATACTTTACATCCTTAGCACCCCAACCGGTGGCTGCTTCAGGCCAGACAGTGATATCACGTTCCTGCCGAGATTGATGGTCGTAACGGGTTAGATAGCCATGATAACAACCTGCAAACACAATGTTCGGGTTATCCGAACGAACAGCAATGTAGCCGCTCTCGCCACCTCCAATCTCATACGAGTCAGATTGCGTGACGCCAGCAAGGGCCGAGCGGCTGGGCAAACTGATAGTCGTGTTGTCCTGTTGCGCTCCATAGACTCTGTAAGGAACCTGGGTATCGGTTGTTACATGGTAGAACTCCCCTGTAGGCTGATTGTAGATCGTAGACCAGCTAATACCTCCATTGAATGAGATACAGGCGCCACCATCATTGCCCTGGATCATGCGCTGGGGATTATGTGGGTCAATCCACAGGTCATGGTGGTCTCCATGAGGAATGTATATCTCGAAAAAGGTTCGCCCGCCATCAACCGATTTCCAGGCCTGGACATCCAGCACCCAGACGGTTTCCGGATCCTGTGGGTCAGCAAAGATATGCTGGTAATAAAATGGGCGCGCACGTAGATTGCGATCCTCGCTGAGTCGCTCCCAGTTCTCGCCCCCATCATCGGATCGGAAAATTGCCCCATCTTCCGCGTCAATTACAGCCCAGATGCGGTTTTCCTTCGCAGGCGAAACAGCAAGACCGATCTTACCCAGCATCCCTTGCGGCAGACCTGACTTGCGTGTAATATCTGTCCAGGTATCGCCACCATCAATCGATTTGAAGATGCCGCATCCTTCACCACCGCTAATGAGTGTATACGGCAAACGTTGAGCCTCCCAAAAGGACACATATAGTATGCGAGGATTATTTGGATCTAACGTGAGATCAATGGCCCCAGACTTATCGTTGCGGAATAGGATTTGCTGCCATGTTTTTCCGCCATCTGATGAACGATATAGTCCCCTTTCAGAATTTGGCCCATGCGCATGCCCTAGTGCTGCTACATACACCAGATCAGGATTCTGGGGATGAATGCGCACTTTAGCAATATTTCTAGTATTCTCAAGACCCAGATGAGTCCAGGTCCTTCCTCCATCAGTGGATTTGTACACTCCATCGCCATGAGAGACATTGCCTCGGATGGTCGTCTCGCCCATGCCAACATACAAAACATTCGGATCGGAGTTTGCGACAGCAATCGCACCAACTGACGCGCGTTTAAAGAAGCCGTCGGACACATTTTCCCAAATCAATCCACCATCGGTTGTTTTCCAGACACCCCCACCCGTCGAGCCAAAATAAAATACCAGGGAATGCACTGGATCTCCCGCTACCGCGACAACCCGTCCACCACGAAACGGGCCAATAAGACGCCACTCAAGCGAATGAAGTAACGTGGGATCAATCGCAGGTTGTAGCTCGGAAAATTCGGTGTTGGAAGAGGATTTTACTTGAGGATTTACTGAATCTTTCTCGTTTCCCATTACAAATCATTACCTTTGCTATTACTGATGTTCGAGCTGCAAAACGCACATTCCCCATCACAAACGATAATCCAATCTGGGGAAGTCGCTCACAAGACAAGCTATCACAGTGTATCATAAGCAGCTTCTTTTCAGAAAGATCGAAAAAATTCTTGCGACGATACCTGTTCAATGAATATGCCGATTTCTAAAATCAGATGTTCATGTCGTAGTATCTTGAAACCAGTATGCTATAATCATTAAGTCGCTAGATTGAAACTTTAGCCAGGAAGATAACTTGGTACCACCATGAACTCTGGCAGACTATATAGCGCAGATTACCCTCTGCTTAGCCATAAACATGGCAACCAAAGATCAGGTATACAAGTGAAAGTCGTTCTTAAGATTGCTTTACTCTGTTTTCTCATGCTTTTTTTCATAAGTTGTGGACAAGCAACGCAAAGGCAAACAAACAATACCAGCAACCCAACTCAGGTAAACCAGGTATCCAATACCCAAATTACGTACGTGGCAATTGGCGCTTCAGATACCTTCGGAATTGGCACTGCTGACCCTTATACGGAGAACTGGCCTACGGATCTGGCTGGCAAATTAAGTCAAAAGGTCCATCTCATCAATCTTGGTATACCAGGAATAACGCTTCACAATGCTCTCAACTTAGAACTTCCTGTTGCGCTCGACTCACATCCTAAACTGGTAACCATCTGGTTAGGCGTGAACGATATTGCTAATACTGTAGCAGTTACTAGCTATGCGCACGATTTGAACCTGATGTTGACACGCCTGGAATCTCAGGCACCGTCAGCATATATCTTGATAGCAAATATCCCCGATCTCACACTTTTACCCTATTTCGCCTCTTACAATCAGCAAGAATTGCATCATATAATCGAGGATTACAATACAACGATCGCTCAAGAAGCGCAACAACATCATGCTATTTTAGTGAACCTGTCCCAGCAAAATTACAACCTGAGAGACCACCCTGAATATGTCAGCAGTGATGGCTTACATCCTACTGATCTCGGGTATTTACAGATTGCGGAGTTATTTTATAAAACCTTAAAGCAATCTCAGGGATGAACATTCATACATGACACAACTTTTTGGAATACCACTAGATACTCTCACAATCATTTTAGCTGCGATAACCATTTGTATCGTATTTGGAGTGGGATTGCTAGCCATCATGAATGCGATTTTTTTCAAAATTGGCATTCGAAATATTCCCCGTCGTCGTTCACAGATGCTGTTGATTGTATTCGCCCTCATGCTTTCAACTACACTGCTCTCCAGCGTACTGGCAACCGGTGATGTGATTACCGCAGCAGTGCAAACAGTCGCAGTCTCCAACCTTGGGAAAGTGGATGAGACTATTCAAAGCTACGGCTCACCTGGATTCTTCGACGATAGAATCTATTTTGAACTGCGCAACGAGGTACGCAATGATCCCAATATTGCAGCAATTGGAGCTGCATTGATTGAACAAGGAATATTAGTAGCTGATATATCTTCTCGCCAGGTACGTTCCAAAGTTACAGCCCTTGGTGTCATACCTGGTAGTGAGCAAGGTTTTGGTGCAATTCAGGATGATGCAAGTAAAGCCCAATATCATATTGCTGATCTTCAAACGAACCAGGTCTATCTCAATCACACATTGGCTGTGCTATTGAACGCACATGCTGGAGACACGATCTACTTGTATTCTAAACGCTGGCCCGGCAAACGATATATGATGCATGTGCAGGCAATCATTGCAGATGGCGGACTTGTTGGGGAGCAGCCATATATTGTAAGTCAGGTTAAAACTTTTCGTGACATCGAACACCGCTTTGATGATATCACCCAGATTTTTGTGTCAATTCATGGAACAGATTCAACTGCATTTGATGTTTCAGAAGCAGTTAAGCAGACATTGAGCCAGGGGATTCCCTCCTACCTCCATATCAACGAGGTCAAAGAACAGGGGGCGCAGTTTGCGCAACTTGCTGATGATATTTTTTCCCGCATCTTTTCTCTTTTTGCTCTCTTTGCCTTAGCTATAAGTCTCCTCTTGATATTTCTTATATTTGTGCTATTAGCTGCTGAACGTCGAGCAGAGATGGGTATGGCACGCGCTATAGGTGTACAGCGAAGGCACCTCGTATTGATGTATGTCTTTGAGGGAACAGTCTACGACTTCATTTCATCATTTATTGGCTTATTTATCGGTTTAGGTATAGCGGCAATACTTTTCCACTTTTTGGGACCCATCCTTGCGCGTTTTAATTTTCCACTCAAGCTCGTCATCCAGCCACACAGTCTTGTAATTGCCTATTGTCTTGGTGTGATCTTCACGTTTTGTTCAATAGGCCTTTCAGCATGGGTCGTAAGTCGAATGACTGTAGTGGATGCTTTACGCAACCTTCCTGAGTCAGAACGGCCATCTGTATCTCTCGTTGAGATTTCAGCACAATTGCTAGCTTTGATGAAGCGCATTGGCTCGACTCATCATATACGACGCATCTTAGTAGAGCAAATACCCGACACATTGATTGGATTGATAAGTAGACTGGCGCGTTTAGGCATCTTACCCTTGTTGGCAGGTTACCTGTTGCTTGAATTTGGGTTACAAAGTTCACAAATCACGCCCTTTTCTCTTGGCCTATCGTTGCTTGTAATAGGCCTGGGGTTACTACTTGTATCAGGCATTGACTGGATCTTAGGCAAGTTGGGGAAAAATACCTGGAAGAAGTCCGTTCAGAGATTATTCGCAGCCATCGTAGGGCTTGCGATCTTTGCCTACTGGGCGCTGCCCTTTGACGCATTGGCAGTATTGGGTTTGCCACGTTTTCAAGGAGGAGTAGAGGTTTTTTTCGTAGCAGGCGTAATGATGGTATTTGGAGTTGTCTGGGCGTTCATAGCCAACGCTGATTTACTTATACGCCCGCTGTTGGCACTGTGTTCCTTGTTGCCGGGATTACAAATCATGACGAGACTGGCTTCAGCATATCCCCTGCACCAGCGTTTCCGGACCGGTTTAAGTATTGTCATGTTTAGCCTTGTCATTTTCGTCATGACGATCATGGCAATTATTACGAATGCTATGCAGAACAACTATACCGATATCAACTATCAGACTGGTGGCTATGATATTCAAGCGGTGGCATATTTTAAGCCAATTTCTGATATACGATCCGCGCTAACTAAACACGGTATAGACCCAAATGTGTTTAGCGCGATAGGCACTCAGGCTTCAACAGCAGTAGGGGTGATTCAGCCAAATGCTGATACTCCAGCCTGGCATATTTATCCAGCGCAAGTTGTAAGCGGGGGATTTTTGCAAGGATATGGCTTGCACCTTACTGCACGAGCGCAAGGTTTCAACAACGATAACGCTGTTTGGCAAGCATTGCAATCACATCCCAATTATGCGCTCATCGACAACACAGCACTGCCCTACCATCCATTTAGCCTGGTCAATTCACCAGTGTATGATCCTAACGCACCATCACCAACTGCTGCCGGATCCCCCACCTATCCGCCAGGCTTTGACCCATACTTCACCTACTCAATGAACGGGGTGTATCAGGGTGAAACGAGCTTCACTCCTACACCGGTCTGGGTAGCCGGTTTCCAGCAGCGTTCAGCATTAAAATTGACCATTATCGGTGTTGTAGATAATAGCGATAGTGCTCATTTCGGGCTGTACATATCACAAAAAGCTTATAGTAATTTCCAAACCGATCCATCAACACCCGAAGCTGAGACCTACTACTTTAAAGTGGCCCCAGGTCAGGACAAACGGGCTTTAGCTCTGGCACTGGGTTCGACCTTTCTGGATAATGGCCTGGAGACAACTGTTTTGGAAGATGCAATCTGGACAGTACGTGGGCCACGCATTCTACTTAGTAATGTGTTATTAGGTGTAGTTGGTTTGACATTGTTACTTGGAGTAGCTGCACTTGCCATCACAGGCACTCGAGCTGTGGTCGAACGTCGCCAGCAGATTGGAATGCTGCGCGCACTCGGATCTAAGAGACGCCTGTTGCAGGGGGCATTTCTATGTGAATCGTTTTTCGTAGGATGTATTGGCAGCCTGATAGGTGTAACTCTTGGACTCATTCTCTCGCGTAACATTTTTGCGGTAAATTTCTTCGAGCAATTCCATACAGGTTTGACCTTTTCAGTTCCCTGGGAAGAACTGTGTCTGATTGTGGGTACTGCGCTCTTAGCTTCGCTCCTGGCTGCTCTGCTTCCTGCATGGCAGGCTGGGAGAGTTGCCCCATCCGAGGCTTTGCGGTCGTAGAAAGAAGATCAAATGCTAGAACAGCCAATTATTGAAGCTCAAAAAGTACATAAAATTTATCGCAGCGGACAACTACGCGTGGAGGCGTTGCGCAAAATTGATATGGTTGTGGATAAGGGCGAGATGGTGGCAATCATGGGTCCCAGTGGTTGTGGCAAAACAACGCTGCTCAATTGTCTTGCAGGTCTTGATACTATCGATGATGGCAACGTTTTTATTCAGGGTGATAACTTGCGCGATTTAACGGATAATCAGCGCACAACTTACCGTGCCAAACATATGGGATTTGTCTTTCAAGATTTCAACCTCTTGCCTATGTTAAGTGCGGTGGAAAATGTAGAACTACCTATGTTAGTTTCTCAGACTTCCAGTAGAAAAGCCCGCAGCCGAGCGCTGGAGTTGCTTGATCGTGTTGGCCTTGCTGATAGAGCACGCCATCGACCGGCAGAGCTTTCAGGAGGACAACGCCAACGTGTTACCATCGCACGCGCGTTGACGAATGATCCTACGATTGTTTGGGCAGACGAACCCACCGGAAATCTTGATAGTGAGTCTGCTCAAGATGTAATGGATTTGCTCTGCCTTTTTAATCGCGAACACGGTCAGACGCTGGTTATTGTGACGCATGCCTTAGAAGTAGGGCAACGAGCAAATCGTATTATTCATATGCAAGACGGGAATATCTTATAGGTGGGTTGCTTTAACGCGCGAGCTCATAACCTTTTGATTCGGACTCCACCAATTCCCGTACCACATGCTTAATATGTGAAGAAGTCAATCCATACAACTCTTTGAGTATAGATGGAGCGCCATGCTCGATCAGCCTATCAGGGAAACCAATGAGGCGTACTTCTACAGTCTGTAGCAGCCCATGGGACTCTAAAAGTTCAAGTACCGCGCTACCAAATCCACCTGCAACCATGTGGTCTTCAACTGTAACAACGCGACGCGTTCCTGCCGCAAGGCGTACAATCAACTCTTCGTCAAGTGGTTTAGCCCAACGCGCATTAACTACGGCAACGTGAATTCCGTTTTCATTCAACTCTTTTGCCGCCTGTTCAGCCAGGGCAACTGTAGTGCCATACGCAAGAATGACACATTCTTGCTGCTCAACTTCCTCAAGTGTAGCTGGGCTAAGCAGTTCGGCTTTACCGATTCCTAACATGTGTAGCTCAGGATCAAGAGAAACTCCTACAGCCTTTCCTCGGGCATAACGTAAGCCCACTGGACCATCCATATATATAGCCGTATAGAGCATGTGGCGGAGTTCATTTTCGTCTTTAGGCGCCATCAGTTTCATATTGGGGACAGTTCGCAAATAGGCAATATCGAATATCCCGTGTTGAGTAGGACCGTCTTCGCCAACAACTCCTGCTCTATCCATTGCAAACACTACATGTAAATCTTGCATGCAAACATCGTGGACAACCTGGTCAAAAGCTCGTTGCAAGAATGTCGAATAGATGGCAACAACAGGACGCAAGCCACCAACTGCAAGCCCGGCTGCAAAGGTAACACCATGTTGTTCAGCAATGCCTACATCGAAGTAGCGCTCTGGAAATCGCTGATGCATCTTTTTTAAGCCTGTACCCTCGGCCATAGCAGCCGTAATGCCAACTACTGTTTTATCATTCTCAGCTATCTCCACAAGGGTATTGGCAAAAACTTCTGTATATGTTGGTGGATCATTGAGATTTTTCTTAATGACCCCTGTAGCATAATCATAGGCTCCCGGCCCATGCCACTTGGTCGAATCGTTCTCAGCGTATTCCCAACCTTTGCCCTTTTTCGTCACGACCTGAACAATAACTGGACCTTCTACATGTGTAATATTCTCAAAAACATCCAGTAAAAGAGGTAAATCATGCCCATCAAACGGTCCAAAGAACTTGATACCTAGCTCTTCAAAAATCATTCCATTTTTATTGTGCATGACGAAATTTTTGAAACTCATCTCTGCCCATCCAGCGGCTTCACGTGCTCTATCCCCCACCATTGGTAGTTTCTCAATCGAACCTTTAGCCATCTCGCGCAAACGACGATAACTGGGCGATGTTTCCATTCTCCGCACATTACTCAAATAATGATGGAGTGCACCAACGTTATCAGAAATTGATTTTTCGTTATCATTCAGTACAATGATCAGATTTTTCTTTAAGCTGCCAGCATTATTGATGGCCTCCAAGGCCATGCCCCCTGTCAATGCACCATCACCAATTACGGCAATCACTTTAAAATTCTGGCCTTGTAAATCACGAGCAACAGCCAACCCGAGAGCTGCTGATATCGAAGTGCTAGCATGACTGGCTCCAAAAACGTCGTATTCACTCTCTTCGCGTCTGAGATAACCCGAAAGCCCTCCAAATTGACGAATGGTATGAAAACGCTCACGTCGTCCAGTCAAAAGTTTATGCACATAAGCTTGATGTCCTATATCCCAAACCAATAAGTCGTCTGGTGTATTGAAGACATAATGCAGAGCCATTGTTAACTCTACTACACCAAGATTAGGAGCCAGATGACCACCTTTTTCCGCAACTTTTTCGACGATTTCACGCCGAATTTCTTCGGCCAACTGGGTCATTTGTGTTGGTTTCAAAGCGCGTAATTGTAACGGACTATCAATAGTGTCGAGAATCCTGGTCAAGTATTTCCTCCAATTGTAGGTGTACCATACTTAGGTACCACTGGCTAACCTACCTACTAGCTCTATTTGATCATATTGAACCGAAGCCTGGTCCATGAATATGAATCTCTTGTTGATTGAGAAGCGGCAGGTGCAACACTTATTAGTATTGGGAAGTCGCTATAACTATGACGCTTTCTTCAAACGAAGAGGGTCTATTACATATCATGCACTTTACATTATATGGTTGAATACTAGTCTCTGCAAATACCTAGATCTGAAAATTCATGCACTTGGGGGCTTGACGGCATCTCATCTCCCTTGTCAAGCGGCTTCAGATAATCAAATTGCAACTTGACATGTTAACACTTTCTTCATATGATGGCAAGAGAATTACCACTATCAGTGCAGTGGTACTAAATGTGATTCTTGCAAGGGTAATCTTTACATGGCAATGGGGCAGGAGATGCTCCAGGTACCGATTCGGGTTTCGAGTTGCGTATGTATTCTCTCTTGCATAAGAAGGTGAAGAATGACAAGGAAAGACAGCGAGAAAGAAACGGACAGGCCACATTATTACTCCCAGTTCTGGCTAGACGTGGCAGCGGGACGTGCAGTCATTGGTGCCACCAAAAGCGAGGATGAGACCGATCTTGTTGAAGATGAGACTGAGTTATCAGAACCAACGCCCCTACGAAGAGCAAGTCGCAATCATGCTGCACCGGCCACTGATGGCTATAAGTCAACACGAGCACAAACTGTGACCGAGCAAGCATATGAACCTGAGGAATTCGAAGAGGGTGAAGAGAGTGAATTTGATCTGCCAGAGGATGTAGTTGATTTAGAGCTTCCAGATAATGTTTTAGATGAAACTGAAGAGGAAATGATTATCCCCGAAGCTGACATTATGCCGAACGCAGAGGAAATGGCAGAGGATGAAGATGAAAACTTCATTGATGGTGAGGTTGAGGATGAAGATGAAGATGAAGATGAGGATGAGGATGAGGATGGTTGGAGCGCTCGTGGTCGCAAAAAGCCAAAGCCCGGTAGGCAGGCGAAAGTACCAAAACCATCAAGGAGATCAAAGCGGGAACCCCGCCGGGGTTTTTAACCAGCGTAAATAGATGAAATGGAAAGAGAGGTTGAGGGTTACAAAATCATCAATCTCTCCTTTCATTCAGAGTAGATTCAACTTAAGGGTAAATTCCACGGACCTGTGTAGCTTCGGCAACACGTGATATTGCAAGCATATTCGCAGCCAAACGCATCTCGCAAGAAAACTGATCAGCTTTCTCAGCGACGGCTGCAAATGCCCGATTCATGATCATTTCAAGCTTCTTTGTAATCTCTTCGACCCCCCAGAAAAAGCTTTGCAAGTCTTGCACCCATTCAAAATAACTAACAGTCACACCACCAGCATTTGCAAGGATGTCTGGAATGACCAGTATACCCTTTCTGAATAGTATGTCATCCGCTTCAGGAGTTGTCGGGCCGTTAGCAGCTTCAGAAATAATGCTAGCTTGAACACGGCCTGCATTTGCTGAAGAAATCACACCCTCGGTAGCAGCTGGTATCAGGATATCACAGGGAACCTCGAGCACATCCTGCACACTTATTTTCTGCGCATGTGGGAAATTAACAACGCTGCCTTGCTCCTGCTTGAAGCGCAACACTGTGGCAGGATCAAAGCCATTTTCATTATAAATACCGCCCTTTGTATCACTAACTGAGACGATTTTACACCCTTCATCACGGAAAAGACGTGCAGCGATAGAGCCAGCATTTCCGAAGCCCTGGATGCTCACACGAGCGCCTTTTAATGGCATGCCGATACGTTTAGCGGCCTGACGAGTAACAAATAAAACACCTGTAGCCGTGGCATCGTTACGACCCTCACTACCACCGATGGAAAGAGGTTTACCAGTGACAACAGCAGGTATAGAGTAACCTTCATGCATGGAATATGTGTCCATGATCCACCCCATCACTTGAGCATTGGTGTTAACATCAGGCGCTGGAATATCGCTGTGAGGGCCTATGATGATTGAAATCTCAGTCGCATAGCGGCGAGTGAGACGTTCCAGTTCACTCGGATTCATCAGTTTAGGATCACAGATAACGCCGCCCTTCGCTCCACCAAAAGGTATACCCACGACTGCACACTTCCATGTCATCCACATAGCAAGTGCTTTGACTTGGTCAAGAGTAACATCAGGACTGTAGCGAATGCCACCTTTGGCAGGGCCACGATTGAGATTATGCTGAACGCGATAGCCTGTAAAGGTTTTAACCCGCCCATTATCGAGTCGAACGGGAAAATTGACGGTAAGTTCACGCTTGGGTTGTCGCAGAATCTCTCGCATATCCTCTGAGAGGTTGATTTTGTCAGCGGCTGCTTCAAATTGTTGAATAGCCATATGGTAGGGATTCAATGCGGCAGACTTCACATCGTCGTGCATGGTCTGCATTTCTCCTTTTCAAAGGGACGAGACACCATCTACTGCGTTGGTGTCTCGTCCAGTTTTTCTATGAGTATCTTTCGAACACTATCGGCCTTCGCCTGGCCTCGGGTCTGCTTCATCACCTGACCAATCAAAGCTTGCAGAGCATTTGTTTTGCCAGCCCGATAGTCATTAGCGGCTTTGGAATTGTTGGTTAACACCTCCTCTACAATTCGCTCCAATGCACTCTGATCACTTATAGGTGGTTCAATCCCCTTTTCTTTCACAACCACCTCGGGCATCTTACCTGATGCAAAAGCTTCCTCCAATACTTCTTTGGCTTGTTTGCCTGTTATCCGTTCCTTCTCAAGCAGATCAAGCAAGTTCGCTGATGCTGATGGAGAAAGGGGATTCTCTGATACGGATATAGAGTTGGATTTCAGTAACCGCACTACATCGTTGAGCACCAGGTTAGCGGCAGCTTTTGCCCGTTCTTTCAGATTACTTGTTTGAGAAACTGCTAAAACCTGCTCAAAGTAATCACCAAGTGCCTTGTCTTCAGTCAAAACATTTGCATCCTGGGTTGAAAGTCCATATTCGTCAATGTATCGCGCGCGACGAGCATCAGGTAATTCTGGAAGTTGTTCACGTAACTCTTCAACCCAATCGCGGCTAATTAACAAGGGTGGAAGATCAGGCTCAGGAAAGTAGCGATAATCATGCGCATATTCCTTACTGCGTTGTGGGACAGTTATGCCTCTTACCTCAACCCAACCTCGTGTTTCCTGATGAATAGCCTGTCCATTTCGTAGCAACTCAATTTGGCGTTGTGCTTCATATGCCAACGCTCGCTCTACGGAACGGAAACTATTCATATTTTTGATTTCTGTCTTGACCCCTAATTCCTTCTGACCATCAGGTCGAATAGAAATGTTGGCATCACAACGCAGGCTTCCTTCCTCCATACGACCCGAAGAAACGCCCAGATAGACCAGAATTTCGCGCAGCTTCTGCATATAAAGTCGTGCTTCTTCTGGTGAACGCAAATCAGGCTCACTGACAATTTCCATCAATGGAGTACCAGAACGGTTAATATCCACCAGGCTATAACCGTCATGGTGCAATAAACGGGCAGTATCTTCTTCGAGATGGACACGAGTAATACCGATGCGTTTTATATGCCCATTGTGCTCAATGGCGAGGTATCCATTTTTACTTAAAGGTATGTCATATTGCGAGATTTGATAACCCTTCATCAGATCAGGATAAGGATAGTTTTTGCGGTCAAACTTTGAATAGAGAGGAATCTCACAGTTGAGGGCCAAAGCGGTCATGATTGTATAAGCAATGGCCTGTTGATTTATAACAGGTAATACACCGGGCATACCCATACATATAGGACAGACATGCGTGTTTGGAGCGGCATAGGCATAATCTGTGCTACATGGGCAGAACATTTTACTTTTGGTTAGAAGTTGCGAGTGTACTTCTAGTCCAATGACAACTTCGTAATCAGCAGCAACTATTGTATCAATAGCCAATTTTTCCTACCTGACCTTTTGTATAAATTTTCATAAAGTAAGTTGAATTGATTGTAAGTCTAGTCCTTTCCAGACTAATCGTCAATGGTTAGAAATCAAGAACACATCACACTTTTATAAAGCATTTTCAATGTCTCTTAACATATCCAATACGCGCAGATTCGCCCATGCATCCTCAGCTGGGTAAAGCAAAGGAGTTTTTTTTAATACACAAGCCGCAAAATGCTCAACCATGTGTTTATATGGGTCAGATGGCGCAAACTCCTTCTGCTCAAAGGCTGTGCCACGCTGGATGAGCAGTATCGATGCTTCATCACGCCATGCTGTAAAGGCAACTGGCGCCAAGACGGCACCAGTTGTGCCCACTACCTCGATTACCTGGTATTCAGCCGCCACGAAACTAGATTGAATATGAGCAGACACATTTTCACTAAAACGCAGGATAGCACTTGTGCTCAAATCAATAGAATTCTGATTATAAGCAATGATCACCCGCGATGATTCTGGCTCAGAGCCAATTAGCCAACGAGCTGCATTTACACAGTAACTCCCTACATCAAGTAAAGCGCCGCCTCCAAATTGTTTATAAGCACGATAATTACCCGGTGCATTAAAATTGAAAGAAAACGCAGCATGTAAAAAACGCATATCACCAAGTTCGCGAGCCACCAGCATCTGTTTCAGATAGTGCATGCGAGGATGAAAACGATACATCATAGCTTCCATTAACAGTACATGCGCTTGTTGGCATGCAGTAATCATTTCGTGGCATTCAGCAGCATAGATCGCAAGCGGTTTCTCACAGAGTATGTGCTTCCCTGCTGCTGCCGCGCGTAATGTCCATTCATGATGCAGATGATTTGGTAAAGCAATATAGACCACATCAATGTCGGGATCGACAAGCAATGACTGGTAATCAGAATAGAACCGCTCTATTCCAAAGCGAAAGGCGACTTCACTTGCACGTTGTTCATTGCTGCTTGCAACAGCCAATATACGGGAGTTCGATGCCTCTTGCATAGCTGGGATAATAGCACGAGTTGCAATAAATCCAGGACCAAGAATTCCCCAATTACAGTACATGTGCTGCTCCTGAAAGCTTTAGTTTATCGTTTAGCAACAACAGGGAGAGTCAGAGAGGGAAAGCTAAGCTCCCGTATCTTTAGACCTGGAGATACAGCTTTCCCTCTCAGTCCTCCGACTTTTAGATAACGCTTGCAATCTATCTAAATGTGTCGTACACTATGTCACCGAACGGGTGGAATTGGCGTTCCAAGCGTTCTTCCGTCGCTGCAAGGCAGGTGAAGACCCAGGTTATCCCCGCTTTAAAGGCAAAGGGCACTATGACAGTTTCACCTACACTCAATCGGGTTTCTCCCTTACCCATGACAACAGGGTGTGCCTGTCCAAGATTGGCAGCATCAGGCTGGTCTATCATCGTCCCATCCGTGGCAAGATCAAGACAGCTACCATTCGTCGTTCCTCGACAGGCAAGTGGTACGTCTCGTTTTCCTGTGAGGTGGAACCAGAACGCTTGCCAGAAACCCCTACACAAGTGGGTATTGACGTCGGACTTGCGACTTTTGCAACACTCTCGGATGGCACGGAGATTGAGAACCCCAGGTTTTTCCGTAAGGAAGAGAAGGCGTTGGCGAAGGTACAACGCAAACATTCCAAACTGGCGAAAGGCACCGCTGCTCGATGCAAGCATCGCAAAGCAGTAGCCCGTGTGCATGAACGCGTCGCTTGGCGACGACAGAATTTTACCCATCAGCAGAGCCGTAAGATCGTCAACACCTATGGGGTCATTTGCGTCGAAGACCTCTCGGTGAATCGGATGATTCATAACCATTGTTTGTCGAAAAGCATTGCAGACGCCTCGTGGTCGTCCTTCTTTGGTCAACTCTCTTGCAAAGCGGAAGAAGCTGGCAGAACGTTGGTCAAAGTCAATCCCGCCTATACGAGTCAGACCTGTAGCAGGTGCGGACATCGACAAAAGATGCCTCTCTCTGAAAGAATTTTCACCTGTCCCTGCTGTTCTGTTCAACTTGATCGAGACTTCAATGCTGCGCTCAATATTCGTGCTGTGGGACTACACAGCCTGGGCTTAGCCCTAGAAGCCCCTCCCTTTAGGGATGGGGAGTAGTCACTTATTATAGTTTAGTGAATATTTGGCAAGTTGGCAATTTCGACGATATGCTGCAACCACGAGTTGCGCAAAGAGGTATCTTTCGTAGATCTCATGTCTCCTCCCCCAAAGAAGTCTACATGGTATACTCCCAGGAGGAGATCTATTGGCCATCAAGCAAGGAGAGAGCTATGACGCATGCTTCTTACAATGATATCGCCCAGTGGTATGATCAGTTTCTGCGAGAAAGACCAATCTACATGGAAGTGATCCTGCCGAACTTGTTAGCACTCATTGGAGAGGTCGAAGGGGAAGTCATATGTGATCTGGCCTGCGGGCAGGGTTGGGTAGCGCGCGAGTTGGCCCGACGCGGAGCACGGGTCATTGGTCTTGATCTGGCACCGAACCTACTGGCAATCGCGCAACGCTATGAAGAGCAGGAACCACTGGGAATTGTGTATGTGCAAGGAGATGCTGAACGGGCTGAGCAGCTTCGCGACAGTCAGTTTACTGGCTGTGTCTGTGTCATGGCGCTGATCAATATTCCTGATCTGCAAGCCACCTTTCAGAGTATAGGACGGATTCTCAAACCGGGAGGCTGGTTAGTCTTTGCCATTCCTCACCCCTGTTTCGAGACCCCTCACGCTCAGTGGGCAACTTTGCATGATCCTGAGCATCCACTTGCCAAGATCGTCACTGGCTATTTTGACGAACGACAATGGGTCTCATCGAACCAGGACGGAGTCCGTAGCCGGGTCGGAGACCATCACCCAATGCTTAGCACATATCTCAACCAGCTCTCCGCTGCGGGTTTTATACTTGAACGTGCCCTCGAACCAGGCCCCTCTGCCAGACAAGCTGAGCGGGTGCCAGGCATCCGCGAAGTCCCCACGCTCCTGCTGATTCGTGCTCATCTCTCAGACAGTCGGCAGATCGAGCAAGGCTGCAAACGCTGAGGGCGCGCCGAACAGGATGATATCCACACAAGGAGCTGAGCGTTCTCGAGCATTAAGAGCCAGACGCTTTGACCACGAGAGTCGCTAATGTGCTTGCTCTTCGCGAACAAGCCTTCTCGCGCATATTCTCCAGGAGATGATACTCATGTCTCAGTTCATGAAAGCTGGTGATCCAGTATGGATCACTCCCTATAATGCAACTTGGCCCGAGTGGTTTCAACAACTCGCACAGCCATTTCGTAACGCCCCTGGACCTGCTGCCTTTCGCATTGACCATATTGGCTCAACTTACGTCCCTGGGCTTGCCGCTAAACCAGTCATTGATATTCAAATCTCTGTGGCTGATTTTGAGCCTCTTGACGTCTATCAGCTTCCATTAGAGCGCCTTGGATATATCTTTCGAGCCGACAATTCTGATCGGTCAAAACGCTATTTCCGCGAGGCCCCTGGTCATCTGCGCGTGCATATCCATGTTCGGCAAACAGTTCGCGCTGCTCTTTCGAGACTATGTGCGGACGCACTCAGATGTTGCTTCCCAATATGCTCAGTTGAAAATCGAATTGGCACAGCGGTATTCTCAGGTTGAGGATCGAGTTGCTTACGCGGTGGCGAAGAGTCCCTTTATCTGGAAGGTTATCGCTCAAACCGACGAATGGGCTCAACAGAGGGTTCGAGGTAGTTATAGCGAAAAGGTAGCTTCACTATGCTCGACTCGTATTACCTGTTTTTCCTACTCATTCAGCACGTGTAGGACTAAAGTACTATGGAAATCCACCCTCTTACCCAAGGAGCAGATGAGCAAAATAACAAGCGTCAGTCGTTTAATTAAAAGCGCAAGCTTTTGAGGGGTCGTCTAAGCTCAATTGACATCCAAGGAATTTATTGTATACTGTTGCGTAACAAAGATGACTTAAACAAGGCGACCGAATCAAAGGTCGCCTCTACAGTTTAACTGTCAATTGTGATGAGTATGTTCTGGATGAACTATGTTTCAGCAGGTAGGAGAATAACCACAAATGTCCCTGTGTGGCAAAACCACTAACCTGCATTATATACACCAGGCAGTCAACCCTAGAGATGTAGGTGACATGGTCTCGATTGACACTGAGACCGAGCGTACTCTTTATTTCGATTTGCTTCCACTTGAACTTGGCAAAGTTCATGGATTCCAAATTCGCTTCCAACTCTATACAGTGCCCGGACAGGTACTCTATCAACAGACACGAATCTCCGTTCTCAAAGGGGCCGACTGCGTGATTTTTGTCGCGGATTCTCAGGCAAGTAAATTGCAAGAGAATATCGAGAGCTGGAATGAACTTCAAGAACAACTCAAGCGTATGAACAAAGATGTTAACGATTTTCCATTAGTCATGCAATGGAACAAAAGGGACCTGCAGGATATTCTGCCTGTTTCTGTACTTGAACAATACCTTAATCCTTACCATATGCCAAGCTTCGAGTCCGTCGCTGTCACAGGAAAAGGTGTGATCGAATGCTTGCGTGTAGGTATCAATTCAACTTTAAAACGACTTGAACGCATTTAATGCATGAAATCTTTACTCTTCAATTTTCTCCAAAACACTTACCTATCATCAGATTGGCTATCTAACAATTGTTCAGCGTGCGATTTGTGTGTATAATGATGCAATAGCTGGGAAGGTGATGAATGCATAACTTTCCTAACTACACTCCCCCCCTTTAAATTCGAGGAGTGAATATTTTCACCTATATTTTGGAATAGAAAACTAGAAGTATAGACAGTACAGCGACAATTCCGCTTTAACTGCTCTGCTGTGAGGAATTCGATGGAAACGATAAGAGTGATTGTAGTTGATGAGCAACCCCTATTCCGGCAAGGTATATGCTCTACACTTGAACAAATGGGCGATTGTGACATCATCGGTAAATCCACCGATGCTGAAGAGATACTCGAACTGTCGCGTACGGGAAACCCTGATGTGGCACTTATCGATGCAGGTCTCACCACAGCTGATCCATTAGAGATAGCAAGGCAAATGCGCCATCTTGTTCCACAAATGGCTATTATGATCCTCACTCCTTCAGAAGATGAGGAGCGTCTGTTCCAATCAATCAAAGTGGGGGCTGCTGCTTACTATACGCGCAATATTACACCAGAAGAATTAACAGACGCAGTGCGTAGGGTGAGCCATGGCGAGTATCTCATCAATGATGATGTGTTGTCAAAACCACAACTTGCTAGCCGTGTCCTTAAATCGTTTCGAGAGCTCTCAGTAGAAGAGGAAGAAGCCCCCAGCAAAGATTCCTACTCACCGTTGTCAACTCGTGAAGTTGAAATCCTGGACTATATTGCGCGAGGCAACAGCAACAAAGAAATCGCTAAATCACTGAAGATAAGCGATCAAACTGTCAAGAATCACATCACCTCTATACTTAAAAAACTTTCAGTCAATGATCGTACCGCAGCTGTTGTGCACGCGCTACGTCATGGCTGGATTCAGATGCACGAAAGCTAAAGTAAAGGAATCAAATTCTGTGAAAGTTTTTGGCCGAGTAACAGTTTTCCCTATCATGCCTCCCCGCATTAGTCGACTTTATGAACTGGCCTACAATCTATGGTGGAGTTGGCACCCAGAAGCACTTACTCTGTATAAAGAACTTGATCCAATACTGTGGGAAGAAGCCGGGCATAACCCAGTCCGTTTTCTCACTGAAGTTCAACCTGAGCATCTTGAACGAGCAGTTAATAACGCTACTTACCTGGAACAATACGATAGCGTGCTCAGAGACTTTGACCACTACATGCATCCCCGTACAGAAACATGGTTTTCACAGCATTATCCCGCATTGGTAAACAAAACAATAGCCTATTTTTCAGCAGAATTCGGATTACATGAAGCGTTACCTATTTACTCCGGTGGCCTTGGCATTCTTTCTGGTGACCACTGTAAAGAGTCAAGCGACATGGGCCTGCCATTTGTTGGTGTTGGATTTTTCTATCCTCAAGGGTATTTCAGGCAAAGCGTGACTCGCGAAGGAGTGCAAGAGGCATTTTATGACAAGCTCCAGTTCTCCGAAGCTCCTGCCATCCCAGCTTGCGACCCAAATGGTAACGAAATAATGATTCAGGTCGAATTGCCAGGAAGACGAATTCACGCCAAAATATGGAAATTGCAGGTTGGACGCATACCGTTATATTTGATGGATACAGATGTCTCCCTCAATGCTCCAAATGATCGGGAGCTTTCAGCTCGCTTATATGGGGGTGACCGAGAGATCCGCATTTCTCAGGAGATTGTACTGGGCATTGGTGGCGTCCGCGCTTTACGCGCGCTGGGCATTTCACCTTCCGCCTGGCATATCAACGAGGGTCATGCAGCATTTCTTAATTTGGAGCGTTGTCGAGAATTAGTAACATCAGGGCTAAACTTTAACGAAGCTTGCGAGGTCGTGGCTGCCAATTCGCTCTTTACCACACATACTCCTGTACCTGCCGGTAACGATACGTTTTCCTTTGATCTGATCGACAAATATTTTAGTTCTTATTGGGGACAACTTAGATTAACTCGTGATCAATTCATTGACGTGGCACGCGAGGATCATGGTTGGGGATCTTCTTATAGCATGACTGTGCTTGCGTTGCGCCTGACCGGTCAGCATAATGGTGTAAGCGCTCTACATGGAGCAGTCTCCCGGGATATGTGGCAGTTTTTATGGCCAGGTGTAGATGTTGACGAGGTGCCAATTGATTTTGTTACCAATGGAGTGCATTCTCCTTCGTGGATCGCGCCAGAGCTGAACTCTCTTTTTAAACGCTACCTTGGTGAAGTTTGGGAGGAGCATGTGGATGAACCCGATCTATGGAACGCCATCATGGATATTCCTGATGAGGAACTATGGAATGTTCACATGCAGCGGAAAGAAGCACTCGTCAGTTTTGTTCGGCGCAATCTAAAACGCCATCACCTACGTCTTGGAGAAGGAACTTTCCAGATGGCTGAGTTCGAACAAATGCTTCTGCCAGGTGCCTTAACCATTGGTTTTGCACGGCGCTTCGCGACATATAAACGAGCTGCGCTCATTTTCCGTGACCCCGAACGTTTAAGACGTATACTCAACAATCCTGAGCGACCCGTTCAAATCATCTTTGCGGGTAAAGCTCATCCTGCCGACGGGCCGGGCAAATCTCTGATCGAGCAAGTGTACCGTTTCTCTCGTAGTGATGAATTCCGAGGCAAGGTCATTTTCCTGGAAAACTATGACATTGATATGGCACGTTACCTGGTTTCCGGCACGGATCTCTGGCTAAATAATCCTATTCGCCCACATGAGGCAAGTGGTACCAGTGGCCAAAAAGCGGCGCTTAATGGTCAGCCAAATTGTAGTATTCTTGACGGCTGGTGGGCTGAGGGCTTCAATGGCAAAAATGGCTGGGCGATTGGCGAGGGTCGTGAATATCACGACCCAGAAATCCGGGATGAGGCTGATAGTCTCTCACTGTACTCGATAATCGAGGAAGAGATCGTTCCAACGTATTATGATCGAGGAGTTGATGGTATTCCTCATGCCTGGATTGCTTTTATGAAGGAGGCCATACGAACCTGCGCTCCAGCTTTCAGCATGCGACGTATGGTGAAAGAATATACCAAACGTTTCTATGTACCAGAGATTCAGCAAAGTATGGAAATTGAACAGAACAATTACGCCGCAGCACGCAACTTAGCTTCCTGGAAAGACAAAGTAAAGCAAGCCTGGTCTGAACTACAACTGTATGTAGAAGGACAACGCGAAGGGCAACTGAGCCTCGGACAGGGTATTGATATACGAGCGTGGGTGCGTTCAGATAAACTTCAACCTGAAGACTTTGCTGTTGAAATGGTTTTCGGTGAGGCTACAAATGAAAAGATTGTCATTCAGCATGCATTGCCTATGGAGTACGTAAAGAAAGAGCTAGACGGTTCGTACTCGTATAAACTTCACCTTACACCTCCAACAAGCGGCAGTATTGCCTATGGCGTGCGAGTACTGCCAAACCATCCAGCACTTGCAGGTAAACACGATCTAGGGTTGATTCGCTGGGGTTGATTCATGCATGGTTTATTCGTGGCTAGAAAAATTACAGGTCAAGTTGGCGCTAAGCAAAGGAGAGCCGATCCTGATCTGTATTTTTCACTTCTCTTCGAGTGAAGATACCTGCATGAGGTTCATAATCTCCTCATCACTGAGGATATGCGTCGTCTGCTTGGCCGCGTTCAAGATCAATGTGATACGTGAAGATGTTGGTTCCATTTGATGATCTTTCAACCATGCCACAACATTCGCTTGTCCGCTCATTGGCCCAATTGTAATAGTCTGATGTCGTCCAACCAGTGAAGCAGGGATAGCACTATAGACACGATCCTCTAACCACGAATCACCTTTAGCGTGAGCTTTAAGTATTGCCGCTGCATGAACACCTGTACTGGTGACAAAGGCATCTTCACCTAAAATAGGATAATTTCGAGGAATTGGTATGCCTGTCATTTCACTCGCTACCTTGCAATATTCATCAAGCGCGCTCAAGTCTTGATCCATCCAACCCTGCAGTACCAGGTTTACAAGAAGGGTATCCAGGGCAGTGTTGCCAACGCGCTCTCCAATGCCTAGCGCACATCCATGAACCCGGCTTGCACCGGCAGAAAGAGCCGCCATACTATTCACAACATCTAAGCCACGATCACGATGACCATGCCAATCCAGCATAAGTTCACCGAAACCTGCTCCTTGAAGTTGCTCGCGCAGAAACCCAACGAGGTGCTGTACACCTGATGGGGTCGCATGCCCTACCGTATCAGAAATACAGAGTCGGGATGCTCCAGCTTCTGCCGCTGTGAGATACATTGCCGCAATATGGTCCGGCAGCGCACGCGTTGTATCTTCAGTAACAAACATAACTGCAAGATTGTGGCTATGTGCATACAAGACAGCTTTTTCAATCGTTTTGAGTAGGAAAGATAAATCCCACCCCTCAACAAATTGACGAATAGGGCTGGAACCGATGAATAATGCAGCTTCAATTGCTTGACCACTGCGCTGCTGAGCTTCAAGAATTGGGTTAATATCGGCTTCGTGCGTTCTCCCAGCACAGTTAGGCTTTACAGATAGGTGTTCATCCAAGATAGTCTGCGCCAATACTATCACATCGTCTAATGCCGTCTTGCTTGCTGCTGCATAGCCAATATCTGCAGAGTCTATACCTAATTTCGGCATGAGACGTAGAAACGCTAGTTTCTGTTCCAATGTTGGTTGCAACACTGAAGGACACTGTAGACCATCGCGAAGTGTCTCATCGTTCAGTTCGATGAGTTGTGGTGGAGTAAACTGACAGGTGAATGGAGACAACTGATTCCAGTCGTAAATAAGAGTGTCTTTCTGGATGTCTTTGGAAGTAGGGTACTGTTCAGACATAGAGGTGTATCTCCTTTACAAACTTGTAGCCGAAGATCGATTAAACGGATTGTTTTGCTTTCGTTGCACTGCTTTACCTTCATCTGGCTATCAGGGTATCACACCCTTACTATGCTTAGTATAACTGGCTCTATTGAAGTTTCGCTAGTGATGCAAACAGTTAGGTAGACATAAATTCAAGCATGAATTGAAACAATCCTTTTTCAAGTCCGCTTGCCATTAGTGGGGGAACAGATGCGCTTTTGGCCGATCAAAATCATTTGCTTTCTTGTAACTGATGAGTATTGATTCCGTCGGGCTTCTTTTGAAGTATGACCTTTTCTTCGTCAGGTGGTTCCTCAAGAACATCTTTGGTATGATCACCACTTCCACGTATCACCTGATACAATCCAACTGCCAGGAAGGCCCCAAGAAATGGACCCACAAAATAGATCCAGACATCGGTCATTGCATTTCCACCGGCAAAGAGCGCCGGTCCAAGGCTGCGTGCAGGATTCATGCTTGCCCCGGATAGGGAATTTGCCATCAACCCAGCCACCAGGATCACAAATCCTACTGCCAAACCGCTATCGGCACGTTTGAACCGCTTATCTGTCGCTGAAGACATATTTACAAGCATCAGAAAGAAGGTGAGAACGATCTCAATAGTTAATGCTGGAAGAATACCAGCTTTGGGCATCGTTGCCCCGAAGTGCACCTCCGAGGCCTTCTTCGGCAGCAGAATGAAATCAAGGCCTATAGCCAAAACAGCACCAACAAATTGAGCCAGCCAATATGGAAGAACACAGCTCCAGGGAAATCGTCCTGAAATAGCAAAGCCAAGAGTGAGAGCGGGATTAAAAATAGCCGCAGAGATGTGACTCAAGGTATAAATCATGGCTGCGATGGTTAAAGCAAAGGCTAAATGCACGACTAAAATTCCAGCAAAGTCTGTCGTATCACCTATCATTGCTCGAGTAGTGCATCCGATAAAGACAAGGGCAAAAGTTCCGATGCATTCGGCAACACATCGTCTCGCTATATCAATTTTCATGTTTATCCCTCTCGAACGATGTCAACTTACCTTTCAGGATCGGTCTCTTGCGCAGAGTCTCAGTATTAGCACCCAAATGTGAAAAGCTCTTTCTTACTTATTGCACGCTTGACGAGGAAGAGGAGATACATTTTGTGATGATTTCGGGAGAAAAAGGCTTTAGTTTGTTAGCAAAACGTGAAGTTTCCCAGCTACAATTCCTACATAAATTATTGAGTCATGCAAGTAGAGATGCTCTTTCTTAGGGATGAGATTTGATCACCTCTCAGGAGTTAGTAGCCATCATGTGATAGCTGAAAGGCAGGTACATACTATGTCAAGTAATCTGGAAGACTGGGAGACCCAGCAAGAAGCAAAGCATGCC
>WNFW01000096.1_pt1 | contig 48610 bp, 41 predicted proteins | sample 5400131 | NCBI WGS metagenome assembly WNFW01 (sample SAMN13153362, study PRJNA577476) | soil metagenome | isolation source: 20 cm soil or saprolite under grassland replicate 1 | place: USA:California | collected 2016-06-15
GGATTGACCATGAATCCGGTGCTCACCACGAGCATCGTGTAGCCGTCCGCCGCCGCGCGTGCCGCCGCGGCCACGCCGGTGTTGCCGCCGGCGCCGGGAATGTTTTCGGTATAGACCTGCTGACCCCAGGCCTCCGACAATTTCTGCGCGACAATGCGCGCGATCACGTCGGTCGGGCCGCCGGCGCCGAACGGCACGATCATTCGGACCGGCCGCATGGGATAGCTCTGCGCCGATGACTCGATGGCGGCGGCCGTTATGCAGAGTAGCGCGAGAACGGACGCGAGAGCGCGCGCAACTGCCGTCATGACGTCCTCCCTTGCTTTTTTCGTTGATGCTATCATCGCCGCTACGCGCTGCGCAGTAAAGCCGGCGCGAGCGCCATCGCGCTAGAAGCGATCGCTTCGCGCGCTCCCAGATAAAGGATATTCCATGCCACCGAAGAAAATCACACGTCAGAACCTTCGCGACGCGGCTGAGAAATACAAGAATTGGGGAAAGTGGGGCCCGAACGACGAGATCGGCACGCTCAACTATACCAATCCCGAGGACATCATCGCGGCGGCAAGGCTCGTGCGCAAAGGCAAGGTGATTTCGCTCGCGCTCAACTTCGACCACACAGGGCCACAAGGTGCCAAAAGCAATTACCCCGCGATGGGCCGCACCAACCCCATCCACACCATGATCCGCACCGGCACCGACGCCTATTCCGGCGTGCTCGACAAGCGCGGCATCCGCGCCGCCGACGACATGGTGACCATGCCGCTGCAGTGCGGCACGCAGTGGGACGGTCTTGGGCACGTCTTCTACGAAGACCGGATGTGGAACGGCTATGACTGTCGCGAAGTCACGTCGGCCGGGGCGCAGAAATGCGGCATCGAGAAGACCAAGAACAAGATGGTGGGCCGCGGCGTGTTCCTCGACGTTGCGCACGTGCTCGGCAAGGACTCGCTCGACGACGGCTACGGCATCACCTGTGCCGATCTCGACCGGACCGCGCACGCGCAAGGAGTGACTCTCAAGCGCGGCGACTACGTCGTAGTACGCACCGGGCAGATGGAGCGCTGTCTCAAGGCCGGCAGTTGGGATGGCTATCCGGGCGGAGACGCACCGGGCTTTGCGTTTGAAACCCTCGAATGGGTCGCACGCACGCAGCTAGCGGCGCTCGCCAGCGACACTTGGGGCTGCGAGGTGCGGCCGAACAACACCGAGGATGGCATCAACCAGCCCTGGCATTGGATCACCATCCCGATCATGGGCATGACCATGGGAGAGATCTTCTACCTGAAGGACCTTGCCGAAGATTGCGCGTCCGATAAGGTTTACGAGTTCATGTTCGTTGCTCCAGCGATCCCGATTACCGGCGCCGTCGGCTCGCCGACCAATCCTTTGGCGATCAAGTGAACTGGCAAGTGCGCTCGGGCAAAGCTGACATCACGCGGCTGCGGGCCGGGTCGGGCAGGCAGTCGGATGGAATGAGGCGACAGCCCCAGTGAGGCTTACACGGCCCGGCCCCATAGCCGCCTGCTGGCGATCGCGGCGCCCTCGCTGAGTGCGCGCAGCTTGGCCCAGACAATGCTCTCGGCGACCATCGGCTCCCGGCGCACCGCCGTTCCGAAGCCGCAATCGACGCCGGCGATCAGGCGCTCGCGGTCCACGAAGGTGGCGTAGCGGCCAATGCGCTGCGCCACCAGCCGCGGATGCTCGACGAAATTCGTGGTAGAGTCGATGACGCCCGGAATAAGAATCTTGTCGTCGGGAATGCCGACCTCCTTCATGTCTTCCCATTCGTGGTCGTGGCGCGGATTGGCAGCTTCGATGCTGATCGCCTGCGGGCGCGCCTTGCAGGCGATGTCGATGATCTTGGTGACCGGGAGATCGTGGGTGTGCGGCCCCTCGTAATTGCCCCAGCAGATGTGCAGCCGCATCCGCTCCGCGGGCAGGCCCTCCGTCGCTGCGTTGAGGGCCGCGATGTTGCGCGCCGCGATCTTGCGGAACTCGTCGTCGCTCAGGTGGCGATATTGGTTGTTGCGGGCCGAGGCGAGGTCCGGCGCGTCGATCTGCAGCACGAAACCGGCCTCGACGATCGCCCGGTACTCGCTCTTGATCACGTCCGCGAGGGCGGCCAGATAGGCATCCTCGCTCGCATAGTAGAGGTTGATGATGAAGCGCGTCAGGATGCCGGGCGAGGGCGCGGTCATAAACACCTCGAGCGCCTTGGCCTTGCTCGCCGCAGCCTTGAGATTGGCAAGATCGCGGTCGAGTGCGCTACGGTCGGCGTATCGCAACGGGCCGACGCAGCCCGGAAAAGGCATGTCGCTAAAATTTCCCCGCCGGTTCGCGAAATCCGGATGCGCCAGGAGATCGCGCCCGATCATGACGTTGCGGCCCTTCTCGGCGGCACGCGTATCGGGTTCGATGCCCGCGACGCGGTGCCGGATGTAGGTGGCATACGACGGCTTGCTCATCTCGCCGTCGCTGACGACATCGACACCGGCTGCGACCTGCTGCGCGACGGTCTCATTCACCGCCCGCGCGACCTCTTCCTCGAAGATGGCCGCATCGACTGCCCCGCCCCGGTCCCGTTCGAGGATGAGCTCGATGAGAGCCTTCGGCCGCGGGAGGCTGCCAGTATGGGTGGTGAGGATGCGGTCCTTGCTCGTTTTCATGCTGCGGTCCCGCGCCAGCCATGTCGTGGCCGATCGTGACTCGAATCGTTTTCGGATAAGGGAGTGCGCAAAGTCAATGAGGGAAGGACTTCCATGACTCTCGCTTGGCGTGCTCGCTTCGACCGCGGCAACCGACGCGGCCTACGTGTTCTTCAATGCGGCGGTATCGAGCCGATGACGCGTCTGGGCAGCGAATTGGAGCGCGATCTGGTATCTCCTTTCCGCCTTCGCGGTGATCAGTTACACCGGGAATGTGCTCTACGTCGCGTTTGCGGCTCTTGGATCCTGGCTCGGCGCGTTCAGCTCGGTGACGTGGCTGCATCGCGCCCGCAGTCTCGCGCCGCCGCGCCACGATCCGCCGTAATGGCTGCGCATCAGCCTTATGCTTCTCCACTGCCCGAGAGGTTCGCTATGCTGGGACATAACCGGAAAATGAGTGGGGCGGAATGCCTAGCCGACATGCTCAAGGGCTACGGCGTCACCCATATCTTCCATGTGCCTGCAGTGCTGCGCAAAACGATGGCGGTGATGGAAGGCCGCACCGAGATCAAGCGCCTGCACGTGCACGGCGAGAAGGCTGCGGCCTACATGGCCGACGGCTACGCGCGCGCGTCCGGCAAGCCCGGCATCTGCGCGGCGCAGGTGATCGGGGCGCTTAACCTCGCGGCCGGTCTGCGCGACGCTTGGCTCGCGCATTCGCCTGTCATCGCCATGACTGGCGGGCGCGAGCCGAAGACCAAGTTCCGCAAGGTCTATCAGGAGGTCGATGACCTGCCGGCGTTTGAGCCAGTGACCAAGTTCAACGCCACCATCGACGACGTTTCGCGTTTGCCCGATATGGTGCGGCAGGCATTTCGTGTAGCGACCTCGGGAACGCCCGGCCCCGTGCACCTGCAATTCCGCGGCAACGAGGGACAGATCGATGCCGAGGAGGCAGAGCTGGAACCGTTATGCGAGCCACAGTTTGCGCGTGTGCCTCCATACCGTCCGGCGGCCGACGATGCGAGCGTGATCGCAGCGCTTAAGCATCTGCAGGATGCCCGACGTCCGGTCATCGTTGTCGGCGGCGGCGTGCGCGCCTCAGGCGCCTCGGCCGAACTGGTGGCGCTCGCGCAGGCCCTGCAGATCCCGGTCGCGACCTCGCTCAATGGCAAGGATTCAATTTCCGGCGATGATCCGCTTTCGGTCGGAGTCGTCGGCACGTATTCGCGCGAGAGTGCAAACCGGGTCGTCAACAGCGCCGATCTCGTTTGTTTCATCGGCACCGAGACTGGAGGCATGACCACCCATTTCTGGACGGTGCCGAAGATCGGTACGCCGGCGATTCAGATCGACATCGATCCGCAGGCGATCGGTCGCAATTATCCGCTGCTGGCCGGCATCAATGCCGATGCCAAGGTCACGCTCGCACGCATGCTCGCTCAAGCCGAGCGCGCCAGCGCCGGCAAGCGCATAGCCTGGGTCGAAGAGGCGCAACGGATCTGCAAGGAATGGTCGCAGAAATACCGATCGGTGCTGACCTCGGACGCTGCACCAATACGCCCCGAGCGCATTTGCGCCGAGCTCACTCGGCATGTGCCGGACGACGGGATCGTCGTTGTCGATACGGGTCACGCCGGCATGTGGATGGGCGGGATGTTCGATCTCACGAGTCCGCGGCAAAGGTACATGCGCAGCGCCGGCCACCTCGGCTGGGCTTTCCCGGCCGGGCTCGGGGCGAAGTGCGCGTGTCCGGAGCGGCCGGTCATCACGTTCACGGGCGACGCCGGGCTGTGGTACCACATTGCCGAGATCGAGACCGCAGCGCGTTGGCGCATCAACGCGATCACGGTGGTCAACAACAATTCCAGCGGCAATCAGTCCAAGCGCGGCTTCGACCGTGCCTATGGCGGAACGCAGAGCGAGCAGGCACGGGAAATGTGGACTTTCAGCAAAGTCGATTTCGCGCGTATCGCCGAGGAGATGGGCGCGCTCGGAATTCGCGTCGAGAAAGCGGCCGAGATTGGTCCGGCGATCGAGAAAGCATTGCAGGCGCGCCGTCCGGTGATCATCGACGTGGTTACCGATATCGACGCGCTTGCCCCCCTCGCGGTGAGTTGACCACCTGTCCCGGATGCGGGCCAGGGAAGCAACACCCTGCGGCTCAGCCCTGGATAGCTTCTCAACTTGCTCCTATCCGTTCGATGGCCGACGTGTGTCCGGCTGACGCTGAGCCAATCAATCCTCCGCGCTCAGGCGCCGCCGCACGCCCCAGCCATTCAAGATGGCGGTGATCTCATCGGCTACAAAGTATCTGGCACTCTCGTGGTCGTAGCCCTCGCGCAAGAGTTCGTCGTAGTCGGTAAAGGTGTGACGTACGTAGGCCACCAGCGATAGCCATGCTGCTCTCTCGGGCGTGGCGACGTTCAGGCCGGGGCTGTCGACGGCGTGGTCCACCACCGCTGCAAACTCATGCCCGGGTATCCGCGGCACCAGCCGACGCAAGGCAGTCTCGATCTCGCTGCGTTTAGCCACGTCCGCTTCCCAAAAGCAGTCTTCTGCCGACCCGGCAAATGTGTCATGAAGGGGCTGCGTCAGCCGCACGCATTGCGAGTGGGGAAAGCGGCGGCTGCAGCGGCCCTCGAAATCGATCCGCGAGCCCAGCCATGAGTTCCGCGATGAACGTCCCCCCGGTCAAGGCGGGATCGGCGATCGGCATGATAGCCGCCGTGTCGATTGGCATCGGCGGCATGGTTGGGGCGGGAATTTTTTCCATTCTCGGGGTCGTTGCGCACGCGGCCGGCAATGCGATGTGGCTCGCTTTCGCGATTGGCGGGGTGGTGGCGCTCTTGTCCACCTACTCGTATGCCAAGCTTGGCGCCACTTTCCCCTCGGCCGGCGGCGCGGTGCATTTCTTGGTCAAGAGCTTCGGCGACGGCGTCCTTGCCGGTGGCCTCAACCTGTTCATGTGGGCGGGCTACATCATTTCGCTCGCACTCTATGCGACCGCGTTCGGCGGTTACGCTGCAACCTTCGTGACCACCGCACCGTCCGCGCTGTTGCTGAAGTCGCTGGCGGTGGCTTCCGTCGTGCTGCTGACATTGGTCAATGCCTTCGGTGCCCGGCTTATGGGCCGCTGGGAGACCATCATCGTCGCGGTCAAGGTCGCAATCCTCGTGCTCTTTGCGGCGGTCGGTTTGTGGTTCATCAGGCCAGGATATCTCTCGGTCGAGCTGTGGCCCGAGCCGGAGTCGGTTTTATTCGGCGCAGGCGTGCTGTTCATCGGCTACGAAGGTTTCGGGCTCATAACCAACGCGGCCGCCGACATGCGCGATCCCAAAAAGATGCTGCCGCGGGCCCTCTATACCAGCGTGCTTCTGGTGATCGCGCTTTATCTCGCCGTTTCGCTGACAGTGACCGGTAACTTGTCGGATTACGAGATCGAGCAGACCCGGGATTATGCCTTGGCGGAGGCGGCCAAGCCGTCCTTGGGACAATTCGGGTTCCGCCTCATTGCCATCGCCGCCCTGTTCTCGACCGCGTCGGCGATCAATGCCACGCTGTTTGGGTCGGCCAACGTCTGTTACATGATCGCCCGCGACGGCGGCCTGCCGGAGGGACTTTCACGCACCGAGTGGCGAGGGGCGAGCGGTGGCTTGCTGCTCACGGCGGCGTTGGTTCTCATCGTGATGGTGAGCTTCGATCTCTCCGGTATCGCCATGATGGGAAGCGCCGCTTTCCTGTTGATTTATGCCGCGGTGAACGCCGGTCACCTCAAGGTGCTCAGAGAGACGGGAGCGAGCGCGGTCCTCGTGTGGCTATCGCTGCTGACGTGCCTAGCGATGTTCGTAGTGCTCTGCGCTTACATTTACCGAGAGCAGCCGCGCGCGCTCGCCGCCTTGATCATTATCGCAGCAGCGGCGTTTGCCGCGGAATGGGCTTACCGGCGCTGGACCGGGCGCAGGATCAGCGAACGGCCATAGCCGCGCCCTCAGCGCGGTTGGGCATCGTTGATGTGACCAAGGTTCGCCGCTCGGCAGTGCAGCATATTTTGGCAGCGCAGCATCTCATTGCGCGCTGGACTGCCCTCGTCCCGCGTGAGATAGGAAAAGGAACAAGCACGGGGAGAAAAAATGGCGGGCACTCTCGATCCGCAAGTCGCCGAACTGGTTCATGCGGCATTCGCAAAATCATGGCCGTTCGTCAAAACCGACCCCGGGCTCGCCCATGATGATCCGCAGGAGATGCGCACTCGGCTCGCTGATAGGTTGACGCGTCTCGCTCAGAACGGTGAACGGGATATGTGGCGGCTGGCCAATGCCGCTATTGGGCAGCTGCGGCGCGAACGAAACGCCGCTTAAAGCCGATCCATTGGCACGGCCTAACCCCCTCATCGCGGGCGTGGCCCGGGCACCCATCCCGTTCGCGAAAACAGCTGGATTGCCAGGTCAGACCCGGCATTGCGTGCAGGTGACTAGGCCGCACGCGAGCCGCGCGGGAGGCGCCACAGCCGCGCGGCGCGCTCGAATAACGGGCCGAGCAGGGGCCAGAACAGCAGGATAAGCGCGAGCGTGGTGATCGAGCCGACGAGCCCGTTCGACCAGAACACACGCAGATCGCCGCCCGCGCCAATCATCGCCAGCCGGAAGGCATCCTCCGCGCGACTGCCCAGCACCAAGGCCAACGTGAACGGGGCGAGCGGAATGCCGATTTTCTTGAACACGTAGCCAACAACGCCGAAGAGCAGCATCAGCCAGATATCGAAGATGGCGTTCTGAATGGCGTAGGCGCCGATCGCGCAGGAGACCACGATCATCGGCGCAATGGCGGCGAACGGCACGCGCAGCACTGCGGCGAAGACCGGCACTGTCGTGAGCACCAGCGCGAGGCCGACGACGTTGCCGAGATACATCGACGCGATGAGGCCCCACACGAAATCCTTGTGCTCGACGAACAGAAGAGGGCCGGGATTGAGCCCCCAAACCATCAGCCCGCCGAGCAGGATCGCCGCCGTGCCCGAGCCCGGAATTCCGAGCGCGAGCATCGGAAGCAGCGCCGAGGTGCCGGACGCATGCGCCGCCGTCTCCGGCGCGAACACGCCTTCGATGCGCCCCTTGCCGAAGCTCTCCTTGTCCTTGGAGAAGCGCTTGGCGAGGTTGTAGCCCATGAAGGAGGCGGCAATCGCTCCGCCCGGCGTAATACCGAGCCAGCAGCCGATCGCTGAAGAGCGCAGCAGCGTCACCCAATAGCGGGGCAAGTCCTTCCATACGCGCAATACGACCCCCAGGCTGATGCTGGCAGTGTGACCGCGCAAGGCGAGCCGCTCTTCCATGGTCAGCAGGATTTCGCTGATGCCGAACAATCCGATCACCGCCACCAGGAAATTGATGCCGCGGAGGAGCTCGTTCCAGCCGAAGGTCATGCGCAGCGTGCCTGAGACCGTGTCCATGCCGATGCCCGCGAGCAGGAGGCCCAGCGTCATGGAAATGATGGTCTTGTGCTTGTCCTCGCGCCCGAGGCCCACGAACGAGCAGAACGTCAACAGATAGACGGCGAAGAATTCCGGCGGCCCGAATTGCAGCGCGAAGGCAGCGATGCCGGGCGCGAGAAAGGTGATGAGCAGAACCGCGGCGAGGGAGCCGATGAACGAGGAGGTGAACGCAGCTGTCAGCGCCTCGGGCGCTTTGCCCTGCTGCGCCATCGGATAGCCGTCAAAGGTGGTCGCGACGGACCAAGCCTCGCCGGGGATGTTGAAAAGGATCGAGGTGATGGCACCGCCGAACAGCGCGCCCCAATAGATGCAGGACAGCATGACGATGGCCGAGGTCGGGTCCATCGTGAACGTGAGCGGCAGCAGGATCGCCACCCCGTTCGGGCCGCCTAGACCCGGCAGCACGCCGACGAATATGCCGAGCACAAGCCCGACCATCATTACCGCGAGCGTCTTCCATGTCAGTAGGACGGTGAAGCCGTGAAGCAGGAGGCCGAAGGCTTCCATTGGCCCGACCTAATAGCCGAACGCCGCTTCGAGCGGGCCTTTGGGCATGATGACGTCGAAGGCGACATCGAACGTGACGAACATGACAATCGCAAAGAGGAACGCGGTGAGCAGGGACTTCCAGAGCGCAATACGGCCGATGAGGCGCATGAAGCCGGCGATGAGGAGGAAACTTGCGACGTAAAGCCCGAGCCACTGCGTGAGCAGGCAGAACAGCAGCGTGGGAATGAAGACTTGCAGGACGCGGCGCAGCTGGTCGCGCGTGAGGAATATGTGCGCGGGACTGGTGCGCGTCAGCAGGCAGTTGGCGAGCCCGTAAAGACTGGCCCCGGCAAGGATGACGCCGAGATAGAACGGGAAATAGCCGGGCTGCGGCCCGTCCGCTTCCCACGCGATGCCGGTACGCCAATTGTCGAAGCAGAAGAGCGCCGCCAAGCCGAGCAGCAGCAGCGAGGTAATGACGTCGACGGTGCGAGTAAGCAGGACCGGCGGTGAATTGTCCGCCGGCGCGGTCGGGTCGTCGACGATGATTTCCGCGTCAGGTGTAGCCATTCATGTTTTCGCGGCATTGCGGCCGGGGATTATTATTGCCTTTTTTGAGGTCCAATCGTCCCCGCGACGCTTGCGCGCGGGGACTCATTGCGTTCCCGCGTTCCTGGGAATGAGCGGGATTTTCAATGCAAGTTCTTCGATCCGATCGGTAGATGTTTCTAATGCGCGACAAAGCCCGCTTCGGTCATCAGCTTTTTGTTGAGCGCGTCGTCCTCTTCCAGAAACTTCACCATATCATTGCCGGTGAGGAAAATCGGCTTGAGCGCCTGCTTCTCCATGTAATCCTTGTATTCGGCTGTCTGCGTCAGCTTCTTGAATAGGTCGACATAGAAAGCCGTCTGCTCCGGCGTCACCTTGCCCGGCAGGAACATCGCGCGCAGCATGAGATATTGCAGGTCGAGACCCTCCTCCTTGCAGGTCGAAATGTCGTGCCATGACATGTCGCCGGCGATTTTGGTTTTGTATTCGATTCGCTCCTTGTCGAACACGCACAGCGGCCGCACCTGGCCGGCGCGCCAGACTTCGAGATTTTCCGACGGATTGTTGACGTTCGCCGCGGTGTGATTGCCAACCAGCTGCGTTGCTGCCTCGCCGCCGGATTTGTAGGGCAGATAAGCGAACTTCGCCCCGGTCTGCTGCTCGAGGAAGACCGTGAGCACGTGGTCCTCGCGCCGCGAGCCGGTGCCGCCCATTTTGAGCGGGGGCGAGGCGGTCTTGGCGGCCTCGGTGAACTCTTTGACGGTCTTGTAGGGCAATTGCGTGTTCACCCACAGCACGAATTCATCGAGCGCGATCACGGAGACCGGCGTCAAGTCGCGCCAGTTGAACGGAATCTTAGCGGAGAGCGGCAGCATGTAGATGAGCGAATAGGCGATGAGAATTTTGTTGGGATCGCCTTCGCTCGATTTCATATAGATGAGCGCTTCCGCCCCCGACGCGCCGCCCTTGAGCGAGACGACCATCGGCTGCTTCATCAGATTGTTCTTCTGAACCGCAGTCTGCATCATGCGCGCCATCTGGTCGGATGCGCCGCCGGCGCCAGCGGCAACGACGATCTCCACCGGCTTGGTCGGTTCCCATGCCGCCGCCGGCGCGGCCGAGAGCGCAACAGCCAGCACGCCGCCGGCGCGAAGACAAAGGCTTTTGCTCATCACGTCTCCTCCTCACTCTTACGGGCGCATGGCCTTAGAGCCGCGGCCGAACGCTTCGTCTTCCATTGCTCGGCATTCTGCCGCTTTGCGGCATTCGTTCAAGGGGATGGCCGTTCATTGAGCAAGCCGCGACCCTTCGTCGCTCGCCAACGGCGCAAAAAAGTCCGGTCAGCGCAGCGCGCGTTTGCAGGGGGTAGGCCCCGCGAGCTTATCCGCTGCGGCCGCGCGGGCAGCCCGACGGCACGAGCGCAGGACTGGGGGTATCATTCCGGGCGTATGCCCGCCTTCGCGGCGACGTCGCGCCACTTCTCGATGTCGATGCGAATACGCTGGGTAAGCGCTTCCGGCGGACCCGCCTCCGGCGTCATGCCTTGCGCAAAGAGTGCTTGCGTCCCATCGGAGGAGTTGAGGATTTCGTTCACGGCGCGGTTGAGCCGTGCGAGGATCGCCGTAGGCGTGGCCGCCGGCGCGACGAGGGAAGCCCACAAGGCCGCCTCGTAGCCGGGAATGCCCGACTCCGCTACCGTTGGAATCTCCGGCAGCACTGCCACGCGCGTCTTCCCGCTCACCGCGAGCGCGCGCAGCTGCCCCGTGCGGATATGGGCAAGGGAGGGCGCAATAGTCGCAAACTGCATGTCGAGTCGCCCAGTGATCATATCGGTGGCCGATTGCGCCGAGCTCTTATAGGGGACGTGAACGATGTCGACACGCGTCATGTTCGCAAACAGCGCGGTGGCGAGATGCGCAAGACTAGCGACACCGGCGGAGCCGTAATTAAGCGTTCCGGGTCTCGCCCTGGCGAGCGCGATGAGTTCGGCGACGTTGCGCGCCGGCAAAGCCGGATGAAGCACGAGCACGTAGGGCTGGCTGCCGAGCATGCCGACTGGCGCGAAGTCCTTGATCGGATCATACGGCAGACTTGCATTAAGGCTGGCCGCGACCGCGTGCGTGCTCGCGGTGGCAATGCCGATCGTATAGCCGTCGGGTGGTGCCTTGGCGACCGCGTCTGCGCCAATGTTGCCGCTGGCACCGGCACGGTTCTCGATAACAATCTGCTGGCCGAGTTGCTGGCTGAGCTTCTGCCCGATCACGCGCGCAATGACATCGGTGCTGGCTCCAGCCGGGAAAGGCACGATCAGGCGGATCGGGCGCTGCGGCCAAAAGGCATCGATGCCTTGCGTAGGCGTACCTGTACCCGCGAGCAGCGCAGCTGTGGCCAGAACGGAGGCAAGCCAACGCATTCCCGTCTCTCGCTTTGTGCGCGCCGCGCGCGGTCGCTTTTCTCCGACATGCTTTAAATGCGGCCGCGGCCAGGTCAAGCAGTTGCGGGGCCGCCGATCCGGCCTAAAGGAGTAAGGCTTGCGAGGGATTTGTGGCGGCTCGATCGCAGTCATTCCGCGCGCGGCGTCGAGGTAGACTTTGACAATGCTCGCAAAATTGCGTTCCTTGGAGGGATAAAAAAGTCCCAAGGATGAGGAGAAGCCCAATGAGGAAATTTGCCGCCGCGCTAGCCGCGGCCGCTACTTACTGCGCGTTCTCGGTCGCAGCGGATGCGCAAACCGTGCTCAAGGCATCGCACCAATTCCCGGGCGGCAAGGGCGATGCCCGCGACGAAATGGTGCAGATCATCGCGCGCGAAGCCAAAGCCGCTGGCGTTGGACTCGACGTCCAGGTCTATCCCGGTGCGTCGCTGTTCAAGCCCAACGACCAATGGAATGCGATGGTCAACGGCCAGCTCGACATGTCGTCCTTCCCGCTCGACTACGCGAGCGGCAAGGTCGGTGCGTTCAGCGCCACGCTGATGCCGGCGCTGGTGCGAAGTCACGAGCGTGCGGCGCGGCTCAATGACTCGCCCTTCATGCAGGAGATCAAGGCCAAGATCGACAAGGCCGGAGTCATCGTGCTCTCCGATGCCTGGCTCGCCGGCGCCGTGGCTTCCAAGCGCGGCTGCATCCTTAAGCCGCAGGATATCAAGGGCCTGAAGATCCGTTCCGCCGGCCCGACCTTTGCCGCGATGTGGCAGGAGGCTGGCGCTTCCATCGTCTCAGTGCCGAGCAACGAGGTCTACAACGCGCTGCAGACGGGTGTCGCGGACGCCACAGATACCAGCACCGGCAGTTTCGTCTCATTCCGCATCTATGAGCAAGTCAAGTGCATTACCGCGCCGGGAGACAATGCGTTGTGGTTCATGTACGAGCCGGTGCTGATGTCGAAGCGGAGCTTCAATAGGCTCAACAAGGAACAGCAAGGCGCGCTGATCAATGGCGGAAAGAAAGCGGAGAATTACTTCAACAAGGCCACCAAAGGTCTCGACGACGAGATGGTCGCCACGTTCAAGAAACACAACGTCGAGGTGGTCACGCTCGCGCCGGAAGAATACGCGGCTTGGGTCAAGATCGCCCAAGAGAGCTCGTACAAGCAATTCGCTGCCGAAGTTTCCGACGGCAAGAAGCTGATCGAGGAGGCGCTCGCGGTGAAGTAAGGCCGCAGCCGATCGCAACCGATCAACGGGTTGGCCCGCCGATCGTTGCGCCGGCCAGGGGGCGACGCATGGATCTATTCATCCGCGGCATTACGCTGATCTCGCAGATCTGCGGCGTGTTTGCCGCCTGCTTGATCGGCGCTAGCGTGGTAATCGTCTGCGAAATGGTGTTCATCCGTTACGTGCTCAACGAGAACACGATCTGGCAGACCGATTTCGTCACCTTCAGCATTGTTGCGGCAACCTTCATCGGCAGTCCCTACCTCCTGCTCAGCCGCGGCCACGTCAATGTGGACGTGCTGCCCATCTATCTCGGACAGGAGGGCCGCTTCCGGCTCGCGCTTGCATCCATGTTGATGTCGCTTGCATTTTGCGCGGTAATGGCGGTGCTGACGTCCCAGTTCTGGTATGAAGCCTGGGACAACAATTGGCGCTCGGAATCGATATGGCGGGCGCGTCTATGGATTCCATACGCGGCGATGCCGATCGGTTTGGGACTTCTGAGCCTGCAATACGTCGCCGAGATCCTTAAATTGACGAGCGGGCGCGAGTGGCCGTTCGGTTTGCCGCCGAAGGAAAAGGCATGAGCCCGACCAGCCAAGGCGCGATCGTTCTCATCGTCACGCTCCTCGTCTTGCTCTCAGGCGCCCCGGTTGCATTCGGGCTCGGCGCTATCGCGCTTGCGTTTCTCGTGATCTTTCAGGGCATGGATTCGCTGCACGTGGCGGCGGAGACGTTCTATACGGGACTCTCAGACTTCACCCTAGTCTCGATCCCGATGTTCGTGATGATGGGCGCGGCGATCGGCTCCTCGCCCGCGGGAAAGGATCTCTACGAGGCGCTCGACCGCTGGCTATATCGCGTGCCCGGCGGGCTGGTGATCTCCAATATCGGCGCCTGCGCGATCTTCGCCGCGCTGACCGGCTCGTCACCCGCGTGTTGCGCCGCCATCGGCAAGATGGGCATCCCGGAAATGCGTCGGCGCAGCTATCCGGACGACGTCGCCACCGGATCGATCTGCGCGGGGGGCACGCTTGGCATCCTGATCCCGCCGTCGATCACCTTCATCCTCTATGGAATCGCGACCGAGACCTCGATCGGCCGGTTGTTCCTCGCCGGCGTGCTGCCGGGGCTGATGCTTACCGGGCTATTCATCATCTGGACGCTGTTCATCATCTGGAAGCGCGGCTTTCGCGCGCATGCGGCGGATTTCCGCTACACATGGAAGGAAAAATTCCAATCCATCCCAAAGATCGCGCCCTTCATCTTGATCATCTTCGGCGTCATGTACACGCTTTACGGCGGCGTGGCGACGCCCTCGGAGGCGGCTGGTGTCGGCGCGGCACTTTGCATCCTCATGGCGGTCATCATCTATCGCATGTGGGCGCCGGACAAATGGTGGCTCATCCTGCGCGACACCACGCGCGAATCGGTGATGATCCTGATGATCATCGCCGCCGCTGTGCTGTTCGGCTACATGCTCACCTCGCTCTATCTGACGCAGACATTGGCGCAGGCGATCGCCGATATGCACGTCAACAAATGGGTGCTGATGCTGCTCATCAATCTTTTCCTGCTGGTGAGCGGCTTCTTCATTCCGCCGGCGGCGATCATTCTGATGACCTCCCCGATCCTCTATCCCATCATCACCACGGCAGGGTTCGACCCGGTCTGGTTCGGCGTCGTCATGACCATCAACATGGAGATAGGGCTTATTCACCCGCCGGTCGGCCTCAACATTTATATCGTCAGTTCGATCGCTCCCGACGTGCCGGTGACGCGGGTGATGTGGGGCACCATCCCTTATGTCATCTGCATGATGCTCGCGATCGTGATCCTGTGCGTTTTTCCGGAGATCGCCACCTGGCTGCCGGATCACCTGATGGGTCCGGTGCACAGGTAATCTAGCCCTCGCCGATCTCGCGCAAGACTTCGGCGGTGTGCTCGCCGAGCCGCGGGGAAGGCCGTTCCGCCGCCATCGGCCGGCCGCCGATGATGATCGGCGTGCGCACGCCCGGAATCGTACCGCCCTTGGCTGCCGCGCTCGGTCGGTCGATCCGCATGCCGCGGTGGATCACCTGCGGATCGGCGAACACTTGCTCGAGGGTATTGATCGGCCCGGCTGGGACACCCAGCTCTTCGAGCTTCGCTAACAGGTCGTCGCGCCGCCAGCGCAAGGTCAATGCAGACAACCGCGCGATCAGTTCCTCGCGGTTGGCAAGCCGATCGGAATTTGAGCGATAACGCGGCTCCTCGGCGATTTTGGACTCGCCCAGCAGCGCGCACAGCCTGCCGAACTGACTGTCGTTGCCGGTGGCGATGATGATATGGCCGTCCGCGACGGGGAAAACCTGATAAGGAACGATGTTTGGGTGCGCATTGCCGATGCGCCGGGGCACCTTGCCCGAAATAAGATAGTTGAGGGCCTGGTTGGCGAGCACCCCGACCTGGCTGTCGACGAGCGCGGTATCTACCAGGCAGCCGCGGCCCGTTCGCTCGCGCTCGATGAGTGCGGCGAGAATGCCGACCACTGAATAGATGCCGGTGAAGATATCGGCGACTGGGACGCCAGCGCGTTGGGGCTCGCCGTCGGGCGCCCCAGTCAGATCCATGATTCCGCCGATGCCCTGGGCCATAAGGTCGTAGCCGGGCCGCGTGGCGTACGGGCCACTTTGGCCGAAGCCGGTTACCGAGCAATAGATCAGGCGCGGGTTCTCGTTGCTCAGGCTCGCGTAATCGAGACCGAACTTGGCGAGCCCGCCCACCTTGAAGTTCTCGACCAGCACGTCCGAGCGTGCGGCAAGCTTCTTGACGGTCCGGCGTCCATCTTCGCTTTCGAAATCGATCTCGATCGAGCGCTTGCCCCGGTTCGTGGCATGGAAATAAGCCGCGTCAAGATGGCCCCCCTCCGTCGCCTCGACGAAGGGCGGGCCCCAGCCGCGCGTATCGTCCCCGCTGCCTTTACGCTCGACCTTAATGACGTCGGCACCCAGGTCGGCGAGAATCTGCCCGGCCCAGGGCCCGGCCAGGATACGGGCAAGCTCGAGTACGCGTAGTCCGGCCAAAGGCCCGGCCATCACTCCTCCTTCGGGCGAGCAGCGCCCGCGATGGCGAAAAACAGCCGTTTCTGTGGCCCGCCGCACCCGGCTTGTCCATAGCCTGCGGACGCCAGCGATTTGGCACGATTTGTGAATTTGTCAGGGCAACCTTATCTATCCTCCAACCGGCTGAGAGATGGGCCCGTGAGCACCTCTTCCTTCAGCGACATGCTGCAGTCGATTGCCGAGCGAGGCCGCGCGCTCATCGACCGCACCCGCGACCGGCGCGGCGTCGCCGAGCAACGGTCGGAGAGCCTCGCCCAGCTCTGTGAGGATCTGCTCTCCGGGCGTGGCGAAGCGTCGGGGGTCGCGCTAGCGCGAGAAATCCTCTCACGCTACGGGGATTTGAAGACCGGCTCGCGCATCGCCTTCTTCGAGGCGCTGGCGAGGCGCTTCGGCCCAGACCGCAGCCGACTGAGCGCCGCGGCGAGTGCCTATCTCACCGCGCCCTCTGACGCCGCGGCCTCGAACGTCCACCGCGCCTCCGAGCCGAGGCGGCTGGAGCTTTTTAGGCGCCTCAATCTCGCCCCCGGCGGAACCGCGGCGCTGGTGCGTATGCGCGAGCAACTGATGGACGCGATGGACCATCGCGACGATCTCGCGGTGATCGACGACGACTTCCTGCACCTGTTCTCATCCTGGTTCAACCGCGGCTTCCTCGTGCTCAGGAGCATCGATTGGTCGACACCGGCGAACCTGTTGGAGAAGATCATTCGCTACGAGGCGGTGCATACGATCCACGACTGGAACGACCTGCGCGCGCGCATCGATTCCCCCGATCGACGTTGCTACGCCTTCTTCCATCCGGCGCTGGCCGACGAACCGCTGATCTTCGTGGAAGTCGCGCTTACCCGTGGTATCCCGGCGGCGATCAATCCGATTCTATCGGCAAAACGCGACCGGATCGAACCCGAGCGAGCCACGACCGCGGTGTTCTATTCAATCTCCAATTGCCAGCGCGGGCTTGCCGGTGTGTCCTTCGGCCATTTCTTGATCAAGCAGGTGGTCGAAGAGGTCAGCCGTGAAATTCCCCGCCTGGCGACCTTCATCACGCTCTCGCCCGCCCCGAATTTCGCGGAATGGCTCAAGCGCGAGCGCGCGAATGAGGGATCGGTTGTGCTCGGTGCCGAGGATCTCGCGGCGCTTGCCGCTCTCGACCGTCCGGACTGGTGGCGCGACGAGGCGGCCGCTGACATGATTCAAGAGCCGCTGCTGCGCGCGGCCGCCTGGTATTATCTGCGCGCGCGCTCCTCCCGCGGCACGCCCCTTGATTCGGTCGCTCGCTTCCATCTCGGCAACGGCGCGCGCCTCGAGCGGCTCAACTTCCTCGCCGACACGTCGGACCGAGCGCTGCAACAATCCCATGGGCTGATGGTCAATTATCTGTACGATCTGGAGGACATCGAGCAGAACCACGAAGCGTACGCACAGCAGCATGCCATCGTGGCTGCGACAGCCGTGACGCGGCTCCTGCGTACGCCCGCGCGTGATGCTGTCCCAGCGGGAGAGTAATTCGGCATAGCGGCGCGGATGGCATCCTCGCGTTAACCTCGCCCGTAAACCGGCACGACGGCACCGCGGGTGACGCGATTGGCTGGCGAAGCCAGGAACAGGATCGTCGCGGCTACGTCCTCGACTTTGGCCCAGGCGGCAGGGTCGGCGTCGGGCATGGCCTTGCGATTGGCAGGGGTGTCCATGGTCGAAGGCGCGATCGCGTTCACCAGAATGCCCGACTTCACGACCTCTTCGGCCAACGCCACGGTGAGCGCAGCGACCGCTGCCTTGGTAGCGGTATAGGCGGCCATTCCGGCGCCCGCGCGCCACTCGAGCGCGGGACGCGTCGCCACATTGAGAATGCGCCCGCCCGCGCCGGTGGCGGTCATGGCGATAACAGCGGCCCGGCAGCAGAGGAACGCCGTGACGAAGTTCATGTCGACCTGCTTCATCAAGTCCGATTTTGCGGTCGTGGCGATTGGGGCCATGGCAAAACCCCCTGCGATGTGGATTGAAGCCCAGAGTTTCGGCACGGTGGCGTAAAGCTTGGCGACCGAGGATTCCTGACTGAGATCGACGTCGGCGACGAAATCGACATTGGCATGGTTGCGCAACGGAAAACGGTCGGCTTCCGCTTGGTCGATGTAGGGCACGTGGCAGACGGCACCGGCGTCGATGAGCGCGGCGACCGTGGCGGTCCCCAGCGCGCCGGTTCCGCCGGTGACGATGACGTGGCGGTCACGATAGTCCATCCTCGTCTCCCATTGCTGTGCAAACGCGATTGCATCATCGGCCATGCATTCACCGATGCAAGGCGGATCGTGAGCCACATATCTTGAGGCCGCTTCTCCGGCACGTCATGCTCACCTCTCGAGCTGAATGGAACGCGCATGGCCGAGTTCGATCTCGCTGTTGTGGGCGGTGGCATCAATGGCGCCGGCATTGCCCGCGACGCCGCAGGGCGGAGCTTGCGCGTTCTGCTGGTCGAGCAGAACGACCTCGCGTCGGGAACATCGTCCGCCTCGACGAAACTGGTTCATGGCGGGCTTCGCTATCTCGAGGAGGGATGGCTGCGGCTGGTGCGCGAGGCACTTCTCGAGCGCGAAGTGATGCTGCGCATGGCGCCGCACTTGATCCGGCCCATGCGCTTCGTGCTGCCGATCGAACCAGGCCTGCGTCCAGCCTGGATGCTGCGCCTCGGACTGTTCGTCTATGATCACCTCGGGGGGCGGCAAATTCTTCCTCCGGCCCGCGTCGTCGACCTCGCACATGATCCGCTCGGGGCGCCGCTCAGGCACCGTCGCGGACGCGGCTTCGAATATTCGGATTGCTTTGCCGACGACTCGCGCCTCGTGGTGCTCACCGCGCTCGATGCTGCTGAGCGCGGTGCTGTGATTCGCACCCGCACGCGCTGCATCGGGGCGGAGCGCGGCGTCGAATGGCGCCTGGTGCTCGATGCCCGAGGCCGGCGCGATCTTGCGACCGCCCGTGTTCTCGTCAATGCCACTGGCCCTTGGCTGAAACTCTTCGCGAACGGCGTTCTGCGCGATAGTGCTCCCTTGCCGGCGCGACTCGACAAGGGCAGTCACATCGTGGTGCGGCGCCTCTTCGAGCACAATCGTGGCTATATCGTGCAGACGCGCGACCGGCGGGTTGTGTTCGCGCTGCCGTTCGAGCGGGATTTCACGTTGATCGGAACCACGGACGCAGCTTTTTCCGGAGACCCAAGCGGCATCGCACCCGCCCTCGACGAAATCGCCTACCTCTGCGGCGTTGCCAACCAGCACTTTCGCGCGAGATTGGATCCGGCCGACGTGGTTTGGTCATTCGCCGGCGTTCGCTCGCTCTACGACGACGGCTCCAGTAAGGCGCAGGACGTCAGCCGCGATTATGTCCTGGCGCTCGATCAACAGCACGGCGAGGCACCGCTGCTGAACGTTTACGGCGGCAAGATCACGACCTACCGGCGCCTTGCCGAAGAGGCGGTCGACCGCCTTGGGCACATCGTCGAGGCCGGACCAGCCTGGACCAAAGGGTCGCATCTGCCTGGCGGCGATTTCCGTCATGACGGTATCGAGGCGCTCGCGGCAATGACGCGGAAATCGCGGCCGTTCCTGAACGAGGCGCACGTGATGCGCCTGGTGCGCGCATATGGCACGCGGGTCGAACGCGTACTCGGCCCCGCTCGCAGCTTGGAGGAGCTCGGACCCTGCATTGGCGCGGACCTCACGGCCTCAGAGGTGCGATACCTCGTCGAGCAGGAATGGGCGCAGACCGCGGACGATGTGCTCTGGCGGCGCACAAAGCTGGGCTTGCGTTTTTCGTCTGAAGAACGCGCGCGCTTGGCAAATATCATGGCGGCTATGGCCGGTGGCGCATGACACATCCTTGTGTTTGTGGGACCGGAGCCTCACAGAAGCCGCGTGCACCGTCGACCGATACGCCGGCGATGTGATACGTGAGCGCTGGCGCCCGCTCGCGATCGTCACGGGCGCTGCAGGGGAGCGAATTTGCCCGATTACCTTCTTGCGATCGATCAGGGCACGACCTCGACGCGCGCAATCCTATTCGATACCGGCTTCACGCCGGTGGCGACTGCGCAGCAGGAATTTCCCCAGCTCTATCCGGCTCCCGGTTTGGTCGAACACAATCCCGAGGACATTTGGTCGACGACGCTTGCGACCGTGCGCGCGGCGATCGCCCGCGCTGGCGTCCAGGCGAGACAAATCGCCGCCCTCGGCATCACCAACCAGCGCGAGACTACGATTGTTTGGGAGCGCGCTACGGGTCGTCCTATCCACAATGCCATCGTTTGGCAGGATCGGCGCACGGCGGATGCTTGCGCGGCACTGCGGGCGGGCGGACACGAGGCGGCGATCACGGCGCGCACCGGGCTCGTTGTCGATCCCTATTTCTCAGCAACGAAGATCGGTTGGCTGCTCGATCATGTGGAGGGGGCGCGGGGCGCCGCGCAGGATGGCCGGCTTGCGTTCGGGACTGTCGACAGTTTCCTCTTGTGGCGGCTTACCGGCGGCAAAGTGCATGCGACCGACGCCACCAATGCTGCGCGCACCCTGCTGATGGACATCCGCGCGGGAAGCTGGGATGCCGAGCTATGCGAATTATTCGGCGTGCCACCAGCCTTGCTGCCGCCGATTGGCGATTGCGCGGGCGAGTTCGGAACGACCGATCTTTTCGGCGGCCAAATTCGCATCCTAGGCATTGCAGGAGACCAGCAGGCCGCGACAGTGGGGCAGAGCTGCTTTTCGCCCGGCATGGTGAAGTCGACCTACGGCACCGGTTGCTTTGCGCTGCTCAATACCGGCGATCAGCCGATTGTCTCCAAGAACCGTCTTCTCACCACCATCGCCTACCAGCTCGAGGGTAAGCGTACCTACGCCCTCGAAGGCGCGATCTTTATCGCCGGGGCGGCGGTGCAATGGTTGCGAGATGAGCTCAGGCTGATCGCGGCAGCGCCAGAGGTGAACGCGCTCGCTGCCGCTGCCGACCCAGCGGATGAAGTTTACTTCGTGCCCGCCTTCGTCGGGCTCGGGGCGCCGTGGTGGGATGCGCAAGCGCGAGGCGCCATCTACGGACTCACGCGCAAATCGGGCACGCCCGAGCTGGCGCGCGCGATCCTCGAGGCGGTTGGCTACCAGACCCGCGACCTCCTCGAGGCCATGCACGCCGACTGGCCGGCGGCCGGCGCGACCTCGGTCCTGCGGGTCGACGGGGGCATGGCGGCGAGCGATATGGCCATGCAATTCGTCGCCGACATTCTGGCAACGCCCGTCGAGCGTCCCCTGGTAATGGAGACCACCGCGCTCGGCGCCGCCTACCTGGCGGGCCGCGCCGCGGATTTGTGCCCGGACCTGCCAAGCTTTGCCGCGATGTGGAAGCGCGCGCAGCGGTTCGAGCCGCGCATGGACGCCGCCACACGTGAACGCAAGTGGTCGGGCTGGCGTGATGCGGTCGCGCGTACGCTGAGCCAAGCTTGACCATCTGAAGCGGCCTGCGGCGTTGAGCCGCGCGCGATGTGCCGTTAGCGTGGCCGCATGGGATACGGGGGCCATACGACCAACCAGCCGCAGCGCCGAGGTCCACGCCGAATGTTCGCGCCCTGGGCGGATCCTGCCGCGCGGCCCCTGGTGCGCTTCGATGGTGTGAGCAAGCGATTCGGCACCGCGACTGCGGTCGAGCGAGTCTCGCTCGACATATTTTCCGGGGAATTTTTCGCGCTACTCGGCCCATCGGGCTGCGGCAAGACCACGCTGTTGCGCCTCCTAGCCGGATTGGAGATGCCGGACGACGGGCGCATTCTGCTCGATGGGGCGGAGCTGACAACCGTTCCGCCCTACCGGCGGCCGATCAACCTGATGTTCCAGAGCTACGCCTTGTTTCCGCATCTCACGGTCGAGGGCAATGTCGCGTTCGGGCTCAAGCAGGAAGCACTTCCCAAGGCTGAAATCGCCTCACGGGTTGATGAGATGCTAGCGCTGGTCCGGCTCGAGGGATTCGCCAAGCGCAAGCCGCAGCACCTCTCCGGCGGCCAACGCCAGCGCGTCGCTCTTGCTCGTTCGCTGATCAAACGTCCGCGCGTTCTGCTGCTCGATGAACCGCTTGCCGCGCTCGACAAAAAGCTGCGCAGCGAGACGCAGTTCGAGTTGATGCAGCTGCAGGAAAGCCTCGGTCTCACCTTTGTCATTGTCACTCACGACCAGCAGGAGGCGATGACAGTCGCCGGCCGGATCGCGGTCATGGATCACGGCCGGCTCGTTCAAGTCGCAACTCCGCAAGAGATTTATGAGCGGCCGACCTCGCGCTGGGTCGCTGATTTCATCGGTGAGATCAACCTCATTGAAGGCAGCGTCACCGAGGTGGGGAGATCGGGAACGGTGGTAGCGAGCGCCGCTGGGCGGCTGCGTGCGCTCTCACCGGCTGATGTAAAAGCGGGTGACGTCGTCTGGGTGGCGCTGCGGCCCGAGAAGGTACGCATCGCTCATGAGCCACCCCCCGTCGAGGGGGAGAACTGCGTGGCAGGTCAAGTAGCCGACATCGGATACCTCGGCGACCTCTCGATTTACAAGGTACGGCTCGACAACGGAATCATCATGAAGACGGCTGTCGCCAACGTGACGCGGCTCGTTGAGCGGCCGATCAACTGGGATGATCGCGTGTGGCTGACCTGGTCCTCCGAGGCAGCCATGGTGCTCACGCGATAGGCTGTGCGGTGGCCGGGCCAATGAGCAAGCTCGAGGCGCAGCGATCTTGGGGCGAGCGGTTGATCCTGCTCGTGCCTTATCTTTGGCTCGCCGCTTTCTTCCTCGTCCCGTTCCTGATCGTGCTCAAGATCAGCCTCTCGCATACCGCGGTCGCCCAACCGCCTTACACCCCCGTATTCGATGTTGCCGCCGGTTGGAGCGGTGTCATCCGCGCCCTGTCTACGCTGTCGCTTGAGAATTACGCTTTGCTCGGCTCCGACTCGCTCTACCTCGCTTCCTATATCAAGAGCCTTGAAATTGCCGCCGGATCAACACTGCTGCTGCTGCTGATCGGCTTTCCCATCGCTTACGGCATGGCGCGCGCTCCCCGCCGTTGGCAGCCGGTGGTGTTTGTGTTGGTGGTTCTGCCATTCTGGACCTCGTTCCTGATCCGCATCTATGCGTGGATCAATATTCTCCAACGTGATGGCTTACTCAATCAGCTATTGCTGGCATTGCGCATCGTCGACGAGCCGCCGGCATGGCTCTCGACGGACACGGCTGTCTACATTGGTATCGTCTACTCTTACTTGCCGTTCATGGTGCTGCCCATTTATGCCACGTTGGAAAAAATGGACGAGACGCTGCTCGAGGCCGCTGCTGATCTTGGCTGCCCAAATTGGAAGGCATTCTGGCTGGTGACGCTGCCGCTGTCGCGCCCGGGTATGGTCGCGGGAGCTTTGCTTTGCTTCATTCCGATCGTCGGCGAGTTCGTGATCCCCGATCTCCTCGGCAGTTCGCAGACCATGATGATCGGACAGACGCTGTGGGCCGAGTTTTTCGCCAACAGGGATTGGCCTGTCGCCTCTGCGGTCGCCGTTGCACTGCTCTGCTTGTTGGTCGTGCCAATCGTGATCTACGAGCAGGTGCAGACGCGTGACCTCGCGAGGGGAGGCTGATCATGCGCAGGGCATCCTGGTTCAACATCGGTTCACTCGCCCTGGGGCTTGCCTTCCTTTACCTGCCGATCGTGATTCTGGTGATCTACTCTTTTAACGCGTCGCGGCTTGTCACCGTGTGGGGCGGCTGGTCGATACGCTGGTACGCAGAGCTCATCGACGACCGCGCCATGCTCGAATCCGCTTGGGTGACGCTGCGCATTGCTTTTCTATCGGCGAGCGCGGCAACCGTGCTCGGGACGCTCGCGGCCCTTGCACTGGTGCGATTCGGCCGCTTTCGCGGCCGTGTGCTGTTTTCCGGGATGATCTATGCGCCGCTGGTCATGCCGGAGGTCATCACCGGGCTCGCACTGTTGCTCTTGTTCGTGGCGATCGACATCGATCGCGGCTTCTGGACGATCGCGATCGCGCATACCACGTTGATCACCTGCTTCGTGACGGTCGTCGTGCAGTCGCGGTTGCTGACGTTCGACACGACCCTTGAAGAAGCAGCCATGAATCTCGGCTGTCCGCCGGTGAAAACTTTCTTGACGGTGACATTGCCGCTCATCGCGCCGGCGCTCGTCTCCGGTTGGATGCTTGCCTTCACCTTGTCGCTCGACGATCTTGTCGTCGCGAGCTTCACAACGGGGCCCGGCGCGACGACGCTGCCGATCCGCATCTATTCGGAGGTTCGCCTGGGCGTGAAACCGGAGATCAATGCTGTCTGCACGATCCTGATCGCTCTCGTCGCTATCGGCATCGCCAGCGCCTCGCTGCTTGCGAAATTTCATCATGGCGGGCGCGGCGCCATGGCAGGCCTTGCTGGGCGCTGATTGGCGCTCCTCGTTGCGCGCGCAGTGCCGGCGGTTAACGAGTGCTTTGCGCGGGCACGCCATCCCCCGGCGTTGCTTCACCACCGGCGCCTTCGGCCGGTGCCGAACTGCCTGCCAGCGCCGGAGCTGTTGCTGCTGGATTCTGCGCGGGCGGCGCTCCGGTCAGCCGCTCGATCAGAGAGCGTACCGGCTCGCGCAGACTGCGGCTGCGTACTGCGTCCAAAATAGGCTGTGCCGCCCCCGAGCGTTCGATTCGACTTTGTGGGTCCGGCAATATGATCGGATCATCCCAGGATCCCTGTACCATGAAGGGCAGCTCGAACGCCGGGGTACCGGCGCCCGCCGTCGAAACCGCAAGCAAGCTCGCGGTTCCGCGGAGATCGAGATCACGGTCGGGAATGGATGCCGAACCCCCTAGCGCGAGACCCACGCTCGCGCCCTCCATGCGCACATCTTCGACATTCGCTATGCCTTGCCTGATGCGCAGATTGACACTGAGCGTTTCGTAGGGCGTTTTGCCGGTCCGGAACTCGCCGCTGCCAGAGAGCGGTCGCCGCTCGATGCGCTTAAGCAATTGTTCGACATTAAAACCCGCGATCGCGCCCTTGCGGCTGGTGAGGCTGGCCGTTCCATTCAAGGCCTTGGTTAAGTCGTACACGCTGCGACCGGAGCTCTCGATCGCCACTGCGAGGTTGCCTTTGCCCTCGAGCCGGCGGACGCCGAACATCTCATCGAGGCATTGCTCCAGGTCGACATCCGAGAATTGCAGTTGCGCGTTGAAATCTGCCCCAGCCGCCGATTTGGCGAGCCCAAACGTTCCCCTGACCACGCCGCCGAAGGCCTGCGACTCTCCCACGGCGACCGTGAGATTGCCGTCGCGCAGATTGGCTGCCACGGCAGTGCGCCCGAGTTTGGCGTTTCCGAGATTGACGCGAGCCGCTGACAGCCTGAGATCGAGCTGGACGCCGTCGAAGATATCGAGTGCTATCGGTTTGCTGTCCCATCCGCGCTCCCCGCCCGTCAACAAGCGTACCGTCGAGACATAGGGCGTGAGGTCGAGCCCCTCGGCGGCAAGCGTTCCTTGCCAGGATTGCCGTCCGTCGAGGCTCAGCACGCCTTCGCCCGAATTCCCGTCGAGCTCGATGTTGACACCCGAAAGGGCGATAGTCCTGCCGACCACGTTGGTTTGCGCCTTGAGCGCAAAACGGCCGAAGCCGCCATCCGGCGGATGCTGCTGGCCGGCCCAGCGCAGCGTGTCACGCAAGGATGCTGCATCGGCGGCAAGAGCACCCTCCATCTTGAGCGTGGGCCGGTGGCTGATGTAGCCATCGAATGCGAAGCGGAGAGGTGCTCCGGACAGCCGGATCTTGAGGCCGGATCGCTCGCCCTCCAGCGCGGCAGCAAAATCGGTGAGGCTGATCGTGGCGTCGATCGGCTCGTCATGCCACGCGAATCGGCCGGTGGCGGCGAAGCTTCGGGAGATCGAGGGCCAAGCAAGCGCCATTTCCAAGTTCGAGATCGTCTCCACGATTTCGTAGGCTTCATCGCGCAGGATGACAGTCCCGTCGGCGATCCGGATCTCGGAAAACGAAGGCGACCGTGCGGCCCCCGCTTTGAGGTTTTGCGCCAGCGTCTGGATGTGCCCTGACCAGTTCGAGCTGCGGTCTGCGTTGAAAACGACGGCGATCGTCGGGCGCACTAGCGACACGTCGGCAATTTCGATACGCCCGATCAAAAGCGGAAAAAATCGCAAGCGTGCGACCATATGGTCGGCCGTGAGTGCCGGTGCGCCGGTACGATTGTCGCCGAGGATGAGATCGTCGAAGCTCACCGCGCCAGCCGGGAAGAGCGATACCGAGGCTTCACCCCGCAGCACCGGATCGAGTTCTGTGACCGCGCGGATTTCGGCCTGCACTGCCTTGCGCACTGCGTCGGCCGGCATCAGAAACGGCAAGAACACGAGCGCGGCGATCACGGCCACAGTCATGGCCGCAACGGCAAATCCTAGGCGCTTCATGCTAACGGCCGCGATCACGACTCTCTTTCTCACCCTTCGCCGATGAAGCGTGCCATAACCGACGAGATCGAAGTGCAAACTTGCAAGCTGTTGCTTAGGAACCTGCGATTGCTCTGTGACGCTTTCGTGACCGGAGTCGGCGCCGATCCCGGCCCTCGATTTTGCCGGCTTCCCGACGTTTTTCTGTCGCTGCTACAGGACGTTGGCGATGTGGTAGCTAGCTTGAGTCTTGGCGCGGATTTCATCGAGCGTGGCACCGGGTGCAAGCTCGATCAAGGTCATTCCTCCGCCCCCCTTCTTATCAATAGTAAAGACGCCGAGGTCCGTAATCACCATGTCGACCACGCCGGCTCCCGTTAGCGGCAACGTGCAGTTCTTGAGAAGCTTGGGCTCGTTCTTGGCCGAATGCTCCATCACCACCACGACCTTCTTGACGCCGGCGACGAGGTCCATCGCGCCGCCCATACCCTTGACCATCTTTCCCGGAATCATCCAGTTGGCGAGATCACCGTTTTCGGCGACCTGCATCGCGCCCAGGATCGATAGATCGATATGGCCGCCGCGGATCATGGCGAAGCTATCGGCGGACGAGAAATAACTGGTGGTCGAGATCTCGGTGACCGTCTGCTTGCCGGCATTGATGAGATCGGGATCCTCCTCGCCTTCGTACGGGAACGGACCGAACCCAAGCATGCCATTTTCGCTTTGCAGCTGCACGCTCATCCCCCGCGGGATGTAGTTCGAAACCAGCGTCGGGATGCCGATACCGAGATTGACGTAGAAGCCGTCGCGCAGCTCCTTGGCGGCGCGCTCGGCCATCTGCTCGCGTGTCCAGGCCATCACACTTCCTCCCCGGTTCCCGCGGGCGCGGTGCGCTTGCGCAGGGTTCGCTGCTCGATGTGTTTGACCGCATTGGGCACATGCACCAAGCGCTGGACGTAGAGGCCCGGAGTGATGATGTGGTCGGGATTGATCTGGCCAGGCTGCATGAGATGCTCGACTTCGGCCACGGTAACCTTGCCGGCGGTGGCCATCATCGGGTTGAAATTGCGCGCGGTCTTCCGATAGACGAGGTTGCCCTCGGTGTCGGCCATCCAGGCGTGCACGATCGAGAGATCGGCGATAAGCCCGCGCTCCATGACATAGCGGTTGCCGTCGAATTCGCGCTGCTCCTTGCCCTCCGCTATCTGAGTCCCAGCCCCCGTTCGCGTGAAAAAAGCCGGAATACCGGCGCCGCCCGCGCGGATACGCTCGGCGAGCGTGCCCTGCGGATTGAACTCGATCTCCAGTTCACCCGCGAGATATTGCTGCGCGAACGTCTTGTTCTCCCCGACATAGGACGAGATCATCTTCTTTATCTGCCTGCTGGCGAGCAAAATGCCGAGCCCGACACCGTCGATGCCACAATTGTTCGAGACTACAGTTAGGTTCTTCACTCCCGAGTCGCGGATCGCCAGGATGAGCTGCTCGGGAATCCCGCAAAGCCCAAATCCCCCGGCCATGATCATCATGTCGTCCCTCAGGAGCCCGGCAAGTGCCGCGCGTGGATCGGGATAGACTTTTTGCATGCATTGTCCTGGTTTGAACGCGGCCGACGCTGCGCGGAGCACGATGACGGGCGGCGCGATCTTCTAGCCTGTGGATGCGAAGCCTGCAATCTCTCAACGCAGCGTGCGAGGAGACGCGCCCGACAGCAGGGCGATCTCGGCGATGAGCTTCTTGATGATAGCACGGCCGAACGCGTTGAAATTTTCGGCCACGAGGACGAACGCGCCGGGACCGCCGACGACATTGTCTTGATAATATTTCTCAAGGCCACCGGGCGGGTTGGTATGCTCGGCATTCCACGGCACCGGCCGATCGCTCAGGATGACAAGCCCATTGATGACAATTCCCTTGGCGACTGCTTCGTCCCGGGCAAGTTTCACGTCGCGACCTGCATTGTTGGTGCCGTCGCCAGAGACATCGATGGCACGGCGACCACTTTCGAACGGTGCACGCTCCAGCTGGGCGGCCGCGAACTCGATGCCGCCACTGATCGAGGTACGGTCGGCGAAGGCACGCGGCAGTTCCAGGAGCTGATCGCCAAATTTACGCGCTGGCTCGGGGCCGTCTATGATCGCCCAGTCGATCAGGAGCTTCTGTGCGCCGAAACCCGACCATTCGACGAAGCAAACAGCGATGCGCTGCTGCGGGCCGGATTTGATCGCCTCGAGCACGTGCGGGTCGGAGATCGCAGCCGCGTAGCCTTCGCGCTGCAGCAGGAATTTCGGATGGTCGACGCTGCGCGAGACATCCGACGACAGCACCAGTAGGAGATCGACTTGCTCCGCGGCTAATGCGGGTGGCGACTGCACCGCGAACAGCGCCGCCAACGCCAGCATACAGCCAACGAGTTTGCATCTCCAGCGCCGCATTAATTCTCCTTCGTCACCCGCTCCGCCGAGGGCGTGCAGGGCTGCTATGGCTGCCGTGCAGGATAGCCGATCGGGTTGCCGCGCGCATGGGGCAAGTCATGCGGCAGTGGACCCCTTCTGATCCGGCTTCTCCTCGCGGGGGAGCGTTTAGGCCGCAAGTGCATGCATGATGGAATAGAGTGCAGATTGACCCTCAAATCCGATGCCTGGCCTGTTAGAGAGCGTGATGTAGCCCCCCTCCAACCTCGCGTCGTCCGCAAACCCACCGAAGGCGCCGAATACGCCGGGGTAAGATTCCGCCCCGCCAAGTCCAAACCCGGCGGCGATGGCGAGCGCCATTTGATTGCCGCCGTGCGGGAACAGGGCGCGGCGCGGCCAGCCGTGCCGCTCGAGCATGGCAAGGGTGCGTGCGTATTGCACGATGCCGTAGGCCTGCGGCGGATCGACCTGGATCACATCATTGCGCTCGGGATGCAAGCCGCCAAAGCGCACGAGGTTTTCCACGTCTTGCGTCGAAAAAAGATTTTCGCCGGTCGCGAGGGGCGGCGTATAACGGGCGGCGATCTCCGCGAGCAGGGCAAAATCGAGCGGATCGCAAGGCTCTTCGAACCAGCGTAGCCGGAATGGCGCCAGCGCCTGCGCGTAGGCGAATGCCTCGTCGCGGCCGAATTTGGAGTTGGCATCGACCGCCAGCTGCACCTGCGCCGGCAACATCGCTTTGACCGCTTCCACCCGCCGCACGTCGTCGGCGAGTGGTAGACCTCCAACCTTCATCTTCACCATGGTGTAACCGCTGTCGAGATGGCGGTGCATCTCGTCTTGAACATCTTTTACGGTCTGCCCCGGCGCATACCAGCCGCCGCCGACATAGCAAAACACTTTGCTCGCGATCTTGCCGCTGTTGTAGCGCTCGGCCAGCAGGTGATGGAGCGGTTTTCCGGCAATCTTGGCGATGGCGTCCCAGACCGCGACCTCGATCGTCCCGATCCCGATTGAGCGCTCGCTGTGCCCGCCGGATTTTTCCCGTTGCATCGTAGCGGCAAGAATTTTCGCCGGATCGAAATTCTCCTGGGTGTCGTCGAGCAGGAATGATGGATCGGCATTAAGGATGCGCGGGATGAAGCGCGCGCGCATGGCCGCGCCGCAGGCGTAGCGCCCAGTCGAGTTGAACGCAAAACCGACGACGGGCCGACGCTCGCGCACGACGTCGGTGATAACTGCTACGACAGACGTCGTCATCTCGGAGAAATCGAAACTCGAATTGCGCATATCTGACTTCACCGGGACCGTGCATTCGCGGATGTCGACGATACGCATGGGGTTTTTCCCAATTCCTGTTAGAGTCTTGGTCGGCAGCTCGATTAACGCGCGCCATTTTTGTCGCGCGCAGGAGCCGACGGACGCTAGCGACGTTATTACTTCAGCAGTTCGCGCGCCCCGAGGGGCGCGGCAACCCCGATCTACAAGAGGAGATGACCATGGCCGCCAGCGATCGTTTCGAGGTTCCTCCCGAAATGCGGGCGCTTGCCGAAAAAAGTGTCGAGCAGGCGAGGCAGGCCTTCGACGGGTTCATTTCGGCGGCGCATCAAGCCGTGAGCGCTTTCGAAGGTCACGCCGAGACCGCCCGCAAAGGCGCCAGGGATGTCACTGAAAAGGCAATGTCTTTTGCCGAGCACAACATCGCGAGCGCCTTTGAGCTTGCGCAAGATCTGGTGCGAGCGAAAGACATGCAGGAGGTCCTGCGGCTTCAGGCGGACTATATCCGCCGGCAGATGCAGGCACTCACTGAGCAGGCCAAGGAGCTGGGGGAGAGCACGAGCAAGGCCCCAAAAGGCGCGGCTCCGCCGCGCTGAACGGCCGGCCCGGAATTTTAGCGTTTGACCGGAAAGGACTAATCCGGGTTTTATTGTGCGGCGCAATATTTGTGTTGCATTGCACCAAAACGCTCGCTATATCCTTCTCACCAGACGGCAGTGGCGTTTGCGGTCCTTGAGGACGGCGGCCACCACGCCGCTGTCCCATGAGGCACGGACCAGCGCCGGGGCGGGTCCGTGCGAGAAGCAACGCCGCCCCTTCAAAGGATAAGACTATGACTGAGGCAATCGAAACCACTCCGTCCAAATCCAAATCCAAAGCGGCTTCGCCGGCCGCCTTCGACATGCCGAAATTCGAACTGCCCAACTTCGAGATTCCCAAAATGGAAATCCCCGCTGCCTTCCGCGAAATCGCCGAGAAGAGCGTCTCGCAGGCGAAGGAAACGTACGAAAAGATGAAGTCGGCCGCCGAGGAGGCGACCGATGTGCTCGAGGACACCTATGCGGCGGCGACCAGAGGCGCCTCCGACTATGGCCTTCGGCTGATCGAGGCGGCGCGCGCGAACACCAACGCTGCGTTCGACTTTGCGAGCCAACTGATGACCGTGAAGTCGCTCTCGGAAATGGTCGAGCTTTCGACGGCGCATACCCGCAAGCAATTCGAGGCGTTGACGGCTCAGTCCAAGGAACTCGCCGCGATCGCGCAGAAAGTGGCTACCGATTCCGCCGAGCCCGTCAAGGAAAGCTTGGGTAAGGTGTTCAAGAAAGTCGCCTGATTCGCCGTCGCCGTTGGACGGTGCAGCGATCGAAGCCCGGGCTCCCCGCCCGGGCTTTTGTTTCAAATCGGGATTGCGGCACGAGCCGCGCGGCGAGCAAGCGCCAGCACCTTGTCAAAGCAGGATCGGGCTCCTAGGTTGCGGCCGCGGCCGGCGACACGTGCAGCTGTAGCTCAGTTGGTTAGAGCGCTTGGCTGTGGACCAAGAGGTCGGTGGTTCGAGTCCACCCAGCTGTACCACCTACTTAGTGGCACTATGGATTCTTGCGTATCTGCCGCAGGGCGGCAGCTCATCCCGCTAAGGGACTTCTGCGGAATCACAGGGCGTGCGGCAGCTAGGTTTGGCGGCTCTATATCACGCAGCCCGCCCCTCGTTTTCCCGCAGCCACCCTGTTCGCGTTTATCGCTTGGCGTAATCGGGCGCGCATCGATAACTAGGGGATGATTGTATCGGCGCTGTCTTCGGACGAAACGATGATGACGTGACCTAATCAGCCGGCAGCAAACGACCACGTTGCGGAACCATCGACCGACTCGCGCGGCATCAGCGCGTAAAGGTCAGTCGATGATCTTCCAGTTCTTGTAGTAGATGAACTTGAAGCTTTGGGTCAGGTATCGGACAACCGTAAGCACGCCAGCCATCAGGTGCGGAAACAGCGTCGGGCGGACGATATCCACGAACAGGCAATAGCGGGGTTGCTCGGTATCGTTGGCCGACAGATGCAACAGCGTGTCATCAAAAATAAACAGCTTGTTATCGCGCCAATAGCTCGTGGTGTCCCCCACGACAATATAGGCGGAATCATCCTTCATATCGTTGAGATTGTACAGAACTCGCAATGAGGCCCGAAGATAACCGAAGTGCTTCGAGGTTGATATCCTGCGGTTAAAGATAGAAACCCCAATGGTCTGGACGTACTTCCAAGGCTGGTGAAAGGCCGGCACGTTCGGCGACGTATTGGTGTTTGCGCCGTACCAGCGGAAGAAGAACATCGTACGCTGGTTCTCTTTCGACCGCTCCTCCAGTTGGCGGACGAGGTCAGCATCGTTTGCAACACGGATCACGCGCGTTACTTCGTCTTGGTAGGCCGGCGGCAAATCCGCCAATCGGTAGACGCCTTTATTGATATAGGGAAGCGACAATAGATCGAGCAGGATATTGATTGGCGACAGCACCCAGGTCCCCCAGCCGTTGCCGATAAAATAGCGCCGCAGCGTCTCGGCATTCACAGGACGGTTGCGGCACGCATCATAGGCGCCGCAAAGCGCATAGAAAATCGCGAGTCGGGGGAAGAAGTATGCGAACGGAGCCAATACGCAGATCGGAAACAGTACCCGCCTCAGTGAGTACTTCCAAATTCGCGCAAAGAGCTGTCGGCCCGTGAGAGTTTCAGAAGCTATCGCAGTCACAAATCACCTATAGCACGATCGTAAGTGCCACCATTTCCTGACGATCGCTCGGGGGTTGTCTAAAGCGTTATGGTGTTGATCGGCACCCTCGTGGATGCATCGTTTGTTCCAGAAATAATGGTTCGCGTCGAGGGCGCGCAGCTTGGGTATGTCTCCCACTCGTCACAGCCTACTTACAGGATATCAAATTGGCAACATCAGGCGCGCGTACCGGATTGATCTCGCAACTGCTCATCCGCTGGTGAGACCGGCGTATGAAGTTTCGGTCACGACGCGAATTGCCTTCCATCGGCCTTACGTCAGCTTCGGCCAGCTGCGGACATGATCTCGTGAACGTTGGCTATCAGAAACAGGCGCATCAATATGATTCCGCGATGACTCCCCTGTCTCCCTCTAGCTCAATAGCGCAGCGTCGCGGCCTCTCCTCAAGTCCTGCGTGTGGCGACGAACCGCGCTGCGGCCTTGAGCACGTCTGCATCGCTGCCGAAGTTATTGAGCGCCGCCTGTGCGTCGATGACTAAGCTTTCCAGACGCCTTCTCGCGGCGGCGGGTCCCAGTACACCGACGAGTGTTGCCTTGTGGGCGGCCGCGTCCTTGCCCGTTGCTTTGCCGACCGTTGCTGGATCGCCTTCCACATCGAGAAGATCGTCCGCGATCTGGAACGCCTCGCCCAGCGCCGAACCGTAGCGCTCGAATGCCGCCCGCTGGACTTGATCCGCCTTGCCCAAAATCGAACCGGCAACGCACGCGAATCGCAGCAGTGCGCCCGTTTTCATCGCCTGTAAAGTCTTGACGTCCTGATCTCTGAGTTTGGGCGGCAAAGCATCGAAGCGCCCTTCGGCGGCGAGGTCGAGCATTTGTCCGCCGACCATACCGCCGAGCCCCGCCGAGCGTGCGAGCGCCGAGACGAGCTCGAGCCTCACGGCGGCATCAGGATGCGTCTCCGGCCGTGAAAGAATGTCGAACGCAAGCGTGAGAAGGCCGTCGCCTGCAAGGATCGCGGTCGCTTCATCGAATGCTTTGTGTGTGGTTGGACGGCCCCGCCGCAGATCATCGTTGTCCATGGCGGGCAGATCGTCATGAGCAAGCGAATAACAATGCACGCATTCCACCGCAGCGCCCACCAGCAGCGAGCTTGGTCGCGAAACGTGAAATAGCGTCGCCGATTCCACCACTAGGAATGGCCGCAAGCGCTTACCGCCACCGAGGCTCGCATAGCGCATCGCCTCTAGCAGCCGCGTCGGGCGTGCCAGTTCGCCATCGATCGGCCTCGAGCCGAGCAGGCGGTCGAGCAGCACTTCCGTGTCCTGAGCCACGCGGCTGAGCCGGTCCTGAAAGACCGCGTCAACGCCCTTTTTCTTCACAGGATCGACGCTGGCCATGCGTTCCGCCCCCACAGCGCGTACGGCAAGACGAGACTTACGATCTTTGCGTCGGAAAGACGCATCAACTCGTCAGCGCGTGCTCGACCTGACCATTGGTCAAAGCGCGTTGGCCGACAATTTAGCAAGGGCTTTCTCCGGCCGTCCAACTTTTCCTACTGGAATTCATTGAATATGTTGCACTGCCTTGTGGAGCGCTCCCATCGGGGAGTGGATCGGTCCGAGTCTAGAGCGGAGGCTTTGTGTTAACCCTCGCGTCAACTGCTCTTGCGGTCTGGCTGTATCTCATCTTTGCCCGTGGCGCTTTTTGGCGCTGCAGCCAAAGGGACGATTGGCCGTCACCGCAGGTGCCGGCACGGCCGCCGGTGGCGGCCGTCGTGCCTGCACGCAACGAGGCGGACTGCATCGGCCAGACAATCGCATCGCTGCTCGCGCAAGACTATCCTGGTCCATGGACGGTCATCCTGGTTGACGACGACAGCAGCGATGGTACCGCTGAAATTGCGCACCGGGGTGCCGATGGTAATGAGCGGCTGAAGGTGGTGAGGAGCCGCGGTTTGCCGGCGGGATGGACAGGCAAACTCTGGGCAATCAAGCAAGGGATCGATGCCGCCGCCGCCTTACCCCAGCCGCCCGTCTATGTGCTACTCACCGATGCCGACATCGTACATGCGACCGACTCGGTGAGCCGCCTGGTGGCGCACGCCGAGCGCAACGCGCTCGTGCTAACGTCGCTTATGGTGAAGCTTCATTGTGAAAGCTTTGCCGAGCGTATCGCCATTCCGGCATTCGTTTTTTTCTTCCAGATGCTCTATCCATTCGTCTGGGTCAATCGAAGACAGAGCTCTGTCGCGGCGGCTGCCGGCGGCTGCATGCTGGTGCGGGCCGACATTCTCTGTAAGGCTGGCGGCATGGACGCCATCCGCGCCGCCCTCATCGATGACTGCGCCTTGGCGAAAGTGCTCAAGGCTCACGGACCGATCTGGCTCGGGCTAACCGAGCGCGTGCGTAGCATCCGGCGCTATCCAGCGGTTAGCGACATACGTCGCATGGTGGTGCGCTCGGCCTATGCGCAGCTCTCCTATTCACCCCTGGTTCTCGGGGGAACCGTGGTGTCGATGGCGCTGACTTATCTGCTCCCTCCGCTGCTTGCGATTTTCGGCAGCGGGATCGCGCGCGTGATCGCGGTCGTGGCCTGGGGTCTGATGTTTATCGCCTTCCAACCGACGCTACGGTTTTACCGGCTCTCGCCGTTATGGGGTCTCGCTATGCCGGCGATTGCCCTCGAATACATGATTTTCACGCTCGATTCCGCCTGCCAGTATATGCGAGGACGAGGCGGAAGCTGGAAGGGGCGCCTGCAGGCCAATGTCTCGGAGCAGTGATGATTACCCCCGCTGACGCGCGTTCGGGCAAAGGCCATCGGGACGAGAATTTCCCTGTAGCCTCCCGGTTGATTCACCCGCGCCACCGCCCTCCCATACTCGCCTTCTACGAATTCGTGCGAACCGCCGATGACATCGCGGACCACTCCGCGCTCAAGCCGGTGGAAAAGCTCGCGCTGATCGATCGGCTCGAAGCGACCTTGTTGGGCAAAACCAACGACGATCCGGTCGGTGTCGACCTGCGCTCGCAGCTCGCGGCACGTCAACTCTCGCCGCGCCACGCACAAGATTTGCTCGTCGCATTTCGGATGGATGTGACGAAACTACGATACCGCGACTGGGATGACCTCATGGGTTACTGCACGTATTCAGCCATGCCGGTGGGACGCTTCGTGCTCGATGTCCATGGTGAGAGCCGCGGTACCTGGCCGGCTAACGATGCGTTATGCGCAGCGTTGCAGATCATCAATCACTTGCAGGATTGCGGAAAAGATTACCGCAATCTCAACCGCGTCTATATTCCGCTCGACGTCCTTGCCGATACTGGCACCGGTGTGGCCGAGCTGGGTGGCGAGCGGGCATCTGCCAGCCTGCTCGCATGTATCTGTCGACTTTCGAGGCGCACCCGCGCGCTTCTGCGCGAGAGCAAACCTTTTTCCGCCAGAATTGAAGACACGCGGCTCGCTCTGGAGGTCGCGGTCATTCAGACCTTTGCCGAGCAACTGGTGCGGTTGCTGAGCCGGCGTGATCCATTGAGCGAACGCGTGCATCTCGGCAAAGCGGGGGTCGCAGGCTTCGGCATGCTCGGCCTATTATGGGGTGCAACCCGCCGCGTCGGCCGCGCCTTCGCAGCCGGCCACACAACGCAGGATGCGTGAAAAGTTGGCATTGGGAGAAAGTTCAGATGTGGCTGCTGTGGAACGGGCGTCAGGCAGCTCGTTTTATAATGCAATGCGGATACTGCCGCGCGCGCAGCGTTCGGCCATGTTTGAAATCTATTCCTTTTGCCGGCAGGTCGACGATATCGCGGATTCGCGAGGTCCGCGTGCTGAACGGCGCCAAGAGCTTCAGCGCTGGCGCGCCGATATCGATGCGCTCTACGCGGGCAAGCCGGCTGCGCGCACGCGCGGGCTCGTCACGCCGGTACACGACTTCGGCCTGCGCCGCGAAGACTTCCATGCCATCATCGACGGAATGGAAATGGACGTGATCGAGGACATTCGGGCGCCAGACGACGCCACTCTCGATGCCTACTGCAATCGGGTCGCGAGCGCGGTCGGCCGACTATCGGTCCGCATCTTTGGAATGGAGGAGCAGGCTGGGATTGCACTTGCTCATCATTTGGGGCGGGCATTGCAGCTCACCAACATCTTGCGCGATCTCGACGAGGACGCAGTGCTTGGACGCCTCTATCTCCCGGCACAGGCCTTGCGCGCGGCCGGTATCGTGTCAACCGATCCGGCGACGGTACTTGCGAGTCCGATGCTCGGGACGGTCTGCGTTTGCGTGGTCGAGCGCGCACGCGGGCACTTCGCGCAAGCAGCCAAGATCATGGCGCGAAGTCCCCGCCGCTGCGTGCGCGCGCCGCGAATCATGGGTGAGGCCTATCGCCTGATTCTCGATAAGCTGGTGGCGCGCGGCTGGTCGCCTCCACGCCCTCCAATCCGGCTGCCGCGGGCGCGGCTGTTGTGGATCATCATGCGCCACGCCTTCTTCTGATGGCGCGCCCGGTTCACGTCGTTGGGGCGGGGCTCGCCGGGCTTGCCGCCGCTGTGCGCCTTGCAGCGCGCGGCGTCGCCGTCGTCGTGCACGAGGCCGCCGGCGCGGCGGGCGGCCGCTGCCGATCCTATCATGACCCGATGCTCGACATGGTGATTGATAACGGCAATCATCTTTTGCTTTCCGGCAACCATGCCGCGCTTTCCTACCTCGAGACGATCGGCTCGGCGGGCGGCCTTGTGGGTCCGCCGGCGGCTCAGTTTGCCTTCATGGATCTCGCAAGTGGGGAGCGATGGACGTTGCGCATGAATGCGGGACGCCTGCCGTGGTGGATTTTCGACCGCACCCGGCGCGTGCCAGGCACGAGTGCCAGGGATTATTTGTCGTTTGCGCGCCTGCTCTATCCCTCGCGTACAAAAACCGTTTGCGCCGAAGTGAAATGTGCGGGCACCCTCTACCAGCGGTTCGCGCGGCCGCTTTGGCTGGCGGCGCTCAACACCGAACCGAGAGAGGCAAGCGCCAGCCTCGCCGGCGCGGTCCTTCGCGAAACATTGGCGGCGGGAGGCGAAGCCTGTCGGCCGCTGATCGCTCGGGACGGGCTGAGCGAAGTTTTCGTCGCGCCGGCGCTGTATTTTCTAAGCGAGCACAGTGCGAAGGTCGTATTTGGGCATCGCCTGCGTGCGCTCGGTCTTACGCACGGCAAGGTCACTACGTTGGATTTCGGCGACGACCAGGTAGTGACCGACGATGCTGACGTAATCCTCGCAGTACCGCCTGCCATGGCGGCGGCCCTCGTGCCCGGCCTCGCAGCCCCAACGCAGTTCCGTGCCATCGTCAACGCACATTTTCGTCTTGAACCGCCGGCGGGACTTGCGCCGATTACTGGAATCGTGAATGGGACTATCGAATGGCTCTTTACCTTCCCCGGCCGATTGTCGGTGACAATCAGCGCTGCAGATCGCCTGCTCGATATCCTGCGCGAGACACTGGCCAAGCAGTTGTGGCAGGAAGTGGCGACTGTTGCCGGTCTTCCTGTGGCGCTGCCGCCATGGCAGATCGTGCGCGAGCGACGTGCAACCTTTGCCGCGACACCCGGGGAGAATGCCAAGCGCCCGGCTGCGACGACAGCGTGGAGCAATTTGCGGCTCGCTGGAGATTGGACGAACACCGGTTTGCCGGCAACTATCGAAGGGGCGATCCGATCAGGCAATCGGGCAGCTGATCTCCTAGCTCGATCCTAATTGCGCACGTCAATGAACTGCGTCCAGCCGAAATCCTCCGCCGTCGACCAAAGCATCGAGGCTGCGACCCGCGGCCTCTTCGCTCTGCAGCAGCCGGACGGACATTGGGTCTTCGAACTGGAGGCGGATGCAACCATTCCGGCGGAATACATTTTGCTACGGCACTACTTGGCCGAGCCCGTAGATAACGTGCTCGAGGCCAAGATCGCGGCGTACCTGCGCCGAGTGCAGGGCGAGCACGGCGGTTGGCCGTTATTCCACGAGGGCGCCTTCGACATGAGCGCGAGCGTAAAAGCCTATTTCGCGCTCAAGATGATCGGGGACTCCGTCGACGCCCCGCACATGGCGCGCGCGCGGGCGGCGATCCGCGCCCGAGGCGGCGCATCGCGCTCGAACGTGTTTACACGGGTGATGCTGGCGCTGTTCGGTTTCATCGGTTGGCGCGCCGTTCCGGTGATGCCGGTCGAGATCATGCTGCTGCCGAAGTGGTTCCCCTTCCATCTCGAAAAGGTCTCGTATTGGAGCCGCACGGTCATCGTGCCGCTCTTGGTATTGATGGCGCTTCAGCCGAGGGCGCGCAACCCCAGGCGTGTTGCGCTCGATGAGCTGTTTCTCGAGCTGCCGCAGACGATCGGGCTGGCGCCGAAGGCGCCGCAGCAGAAGGCGGCGTGGTTTTGGGTTTTCCGCGCCGTCGATACCGTACTGCGTTTTGCCGCGCCGCGGTTCCCGAGACCATTGCGCCAGCGCGCGATGCAGTGCGCGGTGTCCTGGGTCACCGAGCGGCTCAACGGCGAGCATGGCTTGGGGGCGATTTTCCCGGCCATGGCAAACAGCGTCATGATGTTCGACGCGCTCGGCTATGCGGATGGTCATCCGCACCGGGCGATCGCGCGCCGATCAATCGAGAAGCTTCTCGCCTTACGTGACCACGAAGCTTATTGCCAGCCATGCGTGTCGCCGGTTTGGGATACCGCGCTCGCCTGTCACAGTTTGCTCGAGGTCGGCAGCGATCAGGCCGTAACGCAAGTCCGCAAAGGTCTCGAGTGGCTTGCAGCAAAGCAGATCCTCGAGCTCAAAGGCGATTGGATCGCGCGGCGGCCCGATGTGCGGCCCGGCGGTTGGGCATTCCAGTACGCCAATCCGCATTATCCAGACGTCGACGACACTGCCGTGGTGGTGATGGCGATGGACCGCGCGCAGCGCTTGAGCTCACAGGATGACTTCCGCGCATCCATCGCCACGGCGCACGAATGGGTCTTGGGGATGCAAAGCAACAACGCGGCTTGGGGCGCGTTCGATGCCGACAACGAGCACTACTATCTGAACAACATCCCGTTCGCCGATCATGGCGCATTGCTCGATCCTCCGACCGAGGACGTCACCGCCCGCTGTATTTCGATGCTGGCACAGATCGACGAATCCGCGCCGAACAGCGCGGTGGTGGCACGTGCGGTCGATTACTTGCGCCGCACGCAGACCGCAGAGGGAAGTTGGTATGGCCGCTGGGGCATGAATTACATTTATGGAACTTGGTCGGTGCTGTGTGCGCTGAATGCGGCTGGCGTGGACCATGCTTCGCCCGAGTTGCGCCGCGCGGCGGCATGGCTGGTCAAGATCCAAAATTCCGATGGGGGCTGGGGCGAGGACGGTATGAGCTACAGGCTTGATTACCGCGGGCACGAGAGCGCGCCGAGCACAGCCTCGCAAACAGCCTGGGCGCTCCTGGGCCTGATGGCGGCCGGGGAGAACGACCACCCCGCCGTCGCGCGCGGGATCGATTATCTCTTACGCACGCAGGGCGAGGATAGCTTCTGGAACGAGCCGCGCTACACCGCCACCGGTTTCCCCCGCGTGTTCTATCTTCGTTACCATGGCTATTCTAAATTTTTCCCCCTGTGGGCGCTCGCGCGCTACCGCAATCTCAAAAATACCAATGCACGCTCGGTGCCGCACGGCATCTGATTCCAATCTTATCTTACTAGGTTCTCGCAGGTCACTCCGCCGCCTCGAGCGGTACGCGCTTTTCGGCCTCATGAATCGCCGCGAGTTCTTGCTCGACATGGCGCGAGAACACGAATTCGGCCGGGCGCTGCCGATCGAGCGGGATTTCGGGCCCCATCGGTCCTTCGGTGCGCGGACCGAAAATGGCGACCTTGAGGGTCTGCCATGGCTGCGAGATCGTCGCTTCGGCTGCCGTCGGCTCGTAGCCGCAATGGGCCATGCAGTTGGCGCACTTTTCGTATCGACCGGTGCCGTAGGAATCCCAATCCGTGGTGTCCATCAATTCATGGAACGTCTTGGCATAGCCTTCGCCGAGCAGGTAACAGGGTTTCTGCCAACCGAAGATGTTGCGGGTGGGCATGCCCCAGGGCGTGCAGTGATAGGTCTGGTTTCCGGCAAGAAAATCGAGATAGAGGTTCGAGTGGATGAAATTCCATTTCTTACCCTTGCCCATGCTGAAGACCTTCCGGAACAGCTCCTTGGTCTTTCTGCGGCTGAGGAAGTGCTCCTGGTCGGGCGCGCGCTCGTAGGCATAACCCGGCGAGATCGACACGCCGATGCCGAGCCCCTTGCAGTAATCGAGGAAAGCCGCGACGTCTGCGGCGGGGTGGCCGTCAAAGATCGTGGCGTTGACGTTGACAGCGAAGCCCTTGGCCTTCGCGGCCTTGATCGCAGACACCGCGCGATCGAATACGCCCGGCTGACAGACCGACTTGTCGTGGTGCTCGCGCAGCCCATCGAGGTGGACGGAGAAGAAGAGATAAGGCGATGGCTCGAATAGATGCAGCTTCTTCTCCAGCAGGAGCGCGTTCGTGCAAAGCGAAACGAACTTCTTCTTGGCCACGAGACCCCTGACGATCTGGCCGATCTCGCGGTGGATCAGCGGCTCGCCACCGGGGATGGCCACCATGGGCGCGCCGCACTCGTCAGCGGCATCGAGACACTCTTTGACAGTGAGCCGCCGATTGAGAATTGGATCGGGATAGTCGATCTTGCCACAACCGACACAACCCAGATTGCAGCGAAACAGCGGCTCCAGCATGAGGACAAGCGGATAACGTTTGCGCCCCGAGAGCTTCTGTTTGAGGATGTAGGCGCCAATGCGCATTTCCTTGAAAAACGGTAGTCGCATTCTTTGTATGTTCCTGTTTGTCGCCTTAAACGCTTTTATCAACGCCTCACCCCGTCGCGAGTTCGCGGGGTAGCCTGAACTCGATATGCTCTTCGCGGCCGGGCAATGTGGAGACCTCCACATCGCCCAGGTTCCGCAACGTGTTGATGACGTCCTCGACTAGCACCTCCGGCGCGGAAGCGCCGGCGGTAATGCCGATCGTTTGGGCATCCTTGACCCACTCCGGCGCAAGCTCGCTACCGTCGGCGATCAGATAGCTCGGAATACCGGCCTCGGCGCCGATCTCGCGCAGCCGATTGGAGTTGGAACTATTCTTGGCGCCGACGACGAGAATCACATCGACGTGATGACTGAGTTCCCGCACCGCAGACTGGCGGTTTTGTGTGGCGTAGCAGATGTCTCTGATCTCTGGTCCGATAATATTGCGGTAGCGGCGTTCAAGCGCGGCAATGATACCTCGTGTGTCGTCGACGCTCAGCGTGGTCTGCGTGACATAGGCAACGGGTGTGTCGGGCGCAATATCGAGCGCCGCGACATCTTGCTCACTCTGCACCAGCACCACAGGGCCGTCGATCTGGCCGAGCGTGCCCTCGACCTCAGGATGGCCAGCATGGCCGACGAGAATGAGCACACGGCCTTGAGCGACGTAGCGCTTGCCCTGGTTATGCACCTTCGTGACCAAGGGGCAGGTCGCATCGAGCACCGGCAGCTGACGTCCGGCCGCTTCCCTCACCACACTCTTGGCGACGCCATGCGCGCTGAAGATGGTGACGGCGCCTTGCGGTACGTCCGAGAGTTCCTCGACGAAAATGGCGCCCTTGGCCTTGAGGCTATCGACAACGAATTTGTTGTGCACGATCTCATGGCGCACGTAGACCGGTGGCCCGTATTTCTCGAGGGCGCGCTCGACGATTTCAATCGCGCGCACCACGCCGGCACAGAATCCCCGAGGTTGCGCCAGCATCACCTTTATCGTCCGCTCGGGCCGCTCCTGGGTCGCAGGAATGTCCCGGGAGGGGTCTAGTTGACGAGCCCCTTGAGGGGTGGCGCGCACGGCCGCAAAGCTCGCGCCGCTTGGGCCGTCAAGGGCTTGAGGAGCACGCATCTGTGCGGCAGGGGGGATGGGCGGGAGGGCCATGATTCCGCCATTTTCCCACATCGGTTCGCGCAGGCACAGCCCAAATTATTATGAATTTGCAGGCGAAGCCGCTCCCCTTCGAACTTGATGGCGGCTTTGGGGTTGTTCGGTTTGATCGTTGTTCTGGCAGTGTTCCCCTACAACCTTTAGGCGTTGTCAACGCACTGAAATGCCTGTTATTCCGCCCGCCATAATGGCTCACCGTCCGATCCGAGCGGACCCGTTAGCTTTCAGGACCTAACCATGTTGCAGCGGGCGATCGTCACCATTGTTGATTGTTGCACGCGCTACGCGGCGCAAATCATAGGCATCGCGGTCCTTTTGGGTCTTGTCACCGGCATTTATGCGGCCGGCCATTTCGCCATCGACGCCGACGTGAACAAGCTCATTTCCAAGCAGTTGCCATGGCGGCAACGTGAGGTGGCGTTCGAAAAATCGTTTCCCCCGAAAGAAGAAACGATCCTCGCGGTCATCGATGCTCCGACCTCGGAATTGGCGACCCAGGCGACGACGGCGCTGATCCAAAAATTGGCCCCCCAGAAGGATCACTTCCACTCGATTTTGGAAGCTGGCGGAGGGCCGTTCTTTGCAAAGAACGGGCTGTTGTTCTTGCCAACTCAGGAGGTCATCGGCCTCACCAAGAAACTCGGCGAAGCCAAGCCCCTGATTCAGACCCTGGCGCAGGATTCCAATCTGCGTGGCCTGACAACCGCCCTCAACTATGCGTTGATCGGCGTGCGGATGAACCAATACACGCTCGATGATCTATCCGGCACGCTGAATATGGTGTCGGACCCGCTCGATGAGGTCATCGCGGGACGTCCGGCGAGCTTCTCCTGGCGCGCAATGCTCAACGGCCGGCCAGCCAATCCGGACGAGCGGCAGCGCTTCGTCGAATTTCGGCCGGTGCTCGACTACGCCGCGCTCATGCCGGGTAAGGTTGCGACCGACGCCATTCGCCAGGCGGCGGCCGAGTTGGATATCGGCAAGAGCTACGGCGGGAGGGTACGCCTGACTGGACCGGTCGCGATCGCGGATGAGGAATACGCCACTCTGCAGGAGGGCGCTTTCGTCAATACCGCAGTGACCATCCTAGTGGTGCTGACCATTCTGTGGCTCGCCCTGCGTTCGTTCGGGATCATCTTGGCGGTGGCCCTCAGTTTGTTGGTCGGCCTGACCATTACCGCCGCGATCGGCTTGGCAATCGTCGGCGCGCTCAACCTGATTTCGGTGGCATTCGCGGTTCTGTTCATCGGTCTTGGTGTTGACTTCGGAATTCAGTTCAGCGTGCGCTATCGTGCCGAACGTCACGAGGTCGATAATCTGCACGAGGCGCTGGTGAATACGGCGAGCCACGTAGGTGCGCCGCTGACCCTTGCCGCGGCGGCAACCGCCGCCGGGTTTCTCTCGTTCCTTCCGACTGACTACAAAGGCCTGTCCGAGCTCGGCTTGCTCGCCGGCTTTGGCATGATCATCGCCTTTCTAACCAGTATCACGCTCATTCCGGCATTGCTGACTGTCCTGCGGCCGCCGGGCGAACCGGAAGAGATGGGTTTCAAAGTCCTGGCGCCGGTCGACCGGTTCATGGAGCGGTACCGCATCCCAGTCATCGTTGGCACCGGGCTCGTTGTCACGGCGGGTCTCCCACTGCTTTATTGGCTGCAGTTCGACTTCAATCCGCTCAACCTGCGAAGCGCAAACGTCGAGTCGGTTGCGACTTTTCTTGAGCTGCGGAGCGATCCGAACATCGGGGCGAGTTCGATTTATGTGCTGGCCCCAAACAAGGAGGCCGCCAATATCGACGCGGAGAAGCTCTCCAAGCTGCCCGAGGTCGCAAGCGTAAAGACGATCGACAGTTTCATTCCCGATGACCAGCAGCCCAAGCTCGCCGCCATCCGCCAGCTCGCAACCTTGCTCGATCCGGTGCTGCGGCCGGATCCGAACAAAAAGCCGCCCACCGACGCCGACAATATTGCCGCGCTCAAGTCCGCCGTGGACGCTTTGAAGCAATCGGCGGGCACGCAGACTGGACGAGGCGCCGCCGCCGCCAAGCGGCTGGGGGAGGACCTTGGGAAGCTCGCGAGCGGCGATGAAGCCTTACGCGCGCGCGCGCACGCCGCCATGATCCCTTCACTCAACACGGCACTGGATGAGCTGCGGAATTATCTGCAGGCGCAGCCGGTCACGCTCGAAACCTTGCCCCCTGAGATCGCGCGCGAGTGGGTGACGCAAGACGGGCGGTACAAAGTCGAAATTCTTCCCAAAGGCGATCCCACCGACAACGAAACGTTGCGCCAGTTCGCCCGCGCGGTCCTGGCAGTCGAAGCAAATGCGACCGGCGGTCCCATCGCAATTCTCGAGTCCGGCCGCACCGTCGTGCAGGCATTCTATCAAGCCGGCTTTTGGGCGCTTGGCTCCATTATAATCCTGCTCTGGATCGTGCTGCGCCGCTTGGGCGACGTCCTTCTCACCATCATTCCACTGCTGGTGGCAGGCATCGTCACGATGGAGCTGATGGTCCTCTTTGGCATGAAGCTCAACTTCGCGAACATCATCGCGCTGCCGTTGCTGCTCGGCGTCGGCGTTGCCTTCAAGATTTACTACATCATGGCGTGGCGGGCGGGCCAAACCGATCTTCTGCAATCAAGCCTGACGCGCGCCGTGATGTTCAGCGCGCTCACCACCGCCACCGCTTTCGGCAGCTTATGGCTATCGAGCCACCCCGGCACCTCGAGCATGGGCAAATTGATGGCGCTCGCGCTCGTCACCACCATGGCGGCGGCGGTGCTGTTCCAGCCGGTTCTGATGGGCCCGCCGCGCGAGCCGAAACCGAAAAGGTCCAAGCGTCGCATGAGCGCAGGCGCGGGCGCGCCCCAATCTCAGGAGCCAGTTGCAGTCGGCGCCGACAGGTCAACGTAGACCTGCCCGTCCCTCACCTCGGTCCGGAACGTCCTGAGATCCGTGTCGCAGGGCGGCTGCACGGCTTTGCCGCTGGGTACGTGAAACGCGCCGAAATGCAGACTGCACTCGATGACGTCGCCTTCCAGAATGCCGTCGCCGAGATCGGCCATGGCATGCGTGCAATATGCCTCCGTAGCGTAGAATGCCCCTTCGACGTTGTAGACGGCGACGCGCTCGCCCCCCACCTCGAAGCTCTTGACGCTGCCGGACGGAACATCGGCGACGGCGCATACAGGGACCGGATTTTCTGCCATGGCTCGCCTACGGGCTAAGGAGACAAGTCCTTTAGCGGCGTTCGGGAAAAGTTCAATAGGGAGCGCCACTGTCAACAACTGCAAGCGCGGTGGCCGAATTGACCGCCTTTCGTACCGGCATGTACGTTGCGGGATGCAACGCAGCGCGTGGGGGAGAAGCCGATGCCCAGGTTGGACCACCTGATCGAAGAACTCGTCACTGCAAACCGCATTCTCGCCCGTGAAGGTGTGGTGGATTCCTTCGGCCACATCAGCGTGCGGCATCCGGACAATCCGCAGCGCTACCTGCTGTCGCGATCACGGGCGCCGGATTGCATCGAGAGCGGCGACATCATGGAGTTCACTCTCGACGGCACGCCGGTCGATCCCCGTGGCCGCGCGCCGTATCTCGAGCGATTCATCCACGGCGCGCTCTACGAGGCCCGACCGGATATCATGTCGGTCGTGCACAATCACAGCGAAAGCGTCATTCCGTTCGGCGTGACCGGTAAGAAAATCAAAGCGATTTTCCACATGGGAGCATCGATCGGACATGACGTGCCGGTCTGGGACTCCCACGACGGTTTCGGAGACACCGCCTTGCTGGTCGAGAACATGGAGATGGGCCGCGATCTCGCCAAACGCATCGGCGCGGGCGCTACGGCGCTCATGCGTGGCCACGGTGCAACGGTGGCCGGCAAGGATATCCGGCAAGCCGTGTATATTTCGGTCTACTTGGAGGTCAACGCGCGGCTGCAAAAGCAGGCAATGGACATGGGCGCGATCAAATTCCTGACCGCCGGCGAGGTGGACAAGGTTTCCGGGCGCACCGGATCCTACGGCATCAACCGCGCTTGGGAGAATTGGTGCCGGCGCGCGGGCCGTCCGTTCCAGGCAGATGCGGGACGAGGCTGAGCGCCGCACGTATGCGGCGCTGCAAGCAACGGCCGTGGTTGTCGGGACGTGCTATAGGTCGGCCTCGGCCGTGCAAAGCGTGAAGTGCGTGAGCATGGAGGGCCGAAAGAAAATGGCTGCCGTGCACTCTGAGCGCATTGACGCAGGTGAGCCGAAATTCCCGGCCGCTGATCCCATTCTGGTCGTCGAGAATATTGTCAAGCGTTTCGAAACTCCGGACGGCGTCCTCACCGCGGTCGATCACGTATCCCTCACCGTCGCGCCTGGCGAATTCGTCGGCGTGATCGGCCCATCTGGCTGCGGCAAGTCGACGTTGTTCAACGTCATCGGCGGCTTGCTCGACGGCTATGACGGCACGGTTATGGTTGCGGGCGAACGAATGCGCGGGCCGCATCCTGCGATCGGCATGATCTTCCAGGAGGAATCGACCTTCCCTTGGCGCAACCTGATCGATAACGTCGCGTTTCCGTTGGAAATAATGGGCTTGCCGAGAGCCGAGCGGTACGAGCGGGCGCGGCAGTTCGTCAAGCTCGTGGGGCTCGAGGGATTCGAGCGGCGGTATCCCGCCGAGCTGTCGGGCGGCATGCGGCAGCGGGTGTCCATGGCGCGCACGCTGGCGGCGCAGCCAAAGATCCTGCTGATGGACGAGCCGTTCGCCGCGCTTGACGAGCAGACCCGGCTGCTCCTGGGCGACAAGGTCTTGCAGATCCAGCAGCAGCTGAAGCAAACCACGCTTCTCATTACTCACAACATCACCGAGGCGGTGCAGCTATCGGACCGTATCGTGGTGATGACGTATCGTCCGGGCCAAGTGAAGCGAATGGTGGAAATCGCGCTGCCGCGTCCGCGCAGCTCCGAGATCGTCTCGAGCGAGGCGTTTGGGCGATATGTGGCCCAGATCTGGAGTGATCTGCGCGAGGAGGCAAGCCGCGGGCTGAGCGACGAAGAGATGGGTAAGCTGCGCGAAGGCGAGAGGCGATGATCGGGAGTGTTGCCAAGCACAAATATTTTCCAGCTGCGCTCGGCATCGGCTCGTTGTTCGTATTCGTGGCATTGCTCGAGCTCCTTATTCGCGTCGGCATGATCAACCGCTTCATCGTGCCGATGCCTTCCGACATCGTCGCCGCTTTTCCGCGTGTCATCGTCGAGGAGCACGTGCTTCAGCGTTTCGTGCTCACCGCGGGCGAGGCTTTCTCCGCCAGCGTTCTTGTGACCATTGTCGGCGTCGCCGGGGGGGTCGTGCTTCATCGCTATAATTTGTTGCGGCTCGCGACCGAGACCTGGGTCGCGGCGATCGCGGCGGCGCCGCTCGTTCTGATGTATCCGCTGTATCTAGTGATCTTCGGCCGCAGCGCCCTTACCATCGTGATGATGGGCTTCACTGCCGGAATCGCGCCGGTCATCCTCAAGACACTGGAAGGCCTTTTGGCGACGCGGCGCGTGCTGATCAACGTCGGCAAGAGCTTCAATCTGACCCCATCGCAGCAATTCTGGAAGATTCTATTTCCCGCCGCGCTGCCGACCATCTTCGTCGGACTGCGGCTCGGTTTGATCTTCGCGCTCATCAATATCGTGGGAGTCGAATTTCTGATCAATTTCGGCGGCCTTGGGCAGCTTATCAACGAGCTTGCCGAGCGGTACGATCTTGCCGGAATGTATGCCGCGATCTGCT
>WNFW01000166.1_pt1 | contig 48433 bp, 38 predicted proteins | sample 5400131 | NCBI WGS metagenome assembly WNFW01 (sample SAMN13153362, study PRJNA577476) | soil metagenome | isolation source: 20 cm soil or saprolite under grassland replicate 1 | place: USA:California | collected 2016-06-15
TTGATACGAGCGAGGAGTTGTATTCATTCCATCCCATCCCTTTCACAGATGAATAACCGATGATTGCATAAAGAAAACGGATTACTATATATCAAGAGTAAACGGAAAACAGAACATATAAGTAACAGGAAATTGGTGCTAATTACGGGTAAAAATGTCCGTTTTTACACATTTTTATATTTCAGTATTTATAACAAAAAAAGCTTGAAAATTATTTGATTTATATGGATAAAATGTATATGTCTTTGTGACGAATCAACAGGGGACTCCAGGCAAATTCTTCTTTGCCTGGAGTCCCCTGTTGATTCGTCATGTATGAAATGGATACCTGGAATACCAATGTTAAACGAATCGCTCAAACCACTCTATTGTACGGCGCAAGCGATCAACACGTTGTTCTGGTGAACCGTAATCAGGAAAGTCGATTAAATGACTTACACCTGGATAGCGCACCAGTTCTACTGTGTGTTTGCGTTTGCGCAACATGACGAATAGCTGGTAGGATTCGCTGAATGCGCAGCGTAAATCGTTATCTGCATGAAGCAGCAAGAGGGGGGTTGTGATGCGGTCTGCAAATGTCAACGCAGATCGACTTTTCAAAAAAGCCTCATCGTCTTGTGATTCGATACTACCCATTACATATTCGAACCATAATGTTTGATCTGACAGCAAGCCTGCAGATATAAGAGAGCTGATGCCGTTACGGCTTACGGCTGCCTTGAAGCGGTTGGTTTGTGTGATGGCCCAATTGGTCATATAGCCGCCATAGCTAAGGCCTCCTATTCCAAGTCTCGTTCCATCTACCGGTTCTGTAGCAAGGACGTGATCGAGCCCCGCCATAAGATCCTGGAAATCTTTACCTCCCCAATCTTTGAGGGTTTGTTTACAAAATTCTTCACCATACCCGATGCTGCCTCGTGGGTTGGCTGCTAATATCGCATAGCCTTTACCTGCTAGAACCTGGAACTCTTGGACATAACTATCGCCCCAAGCCCGAGAAGGGCCTCCATGAATCTCTAAGATCAGAGGAGCTTTCACGCCTTGTTGTAAGGGTGGAAGATAGAGCCATGCTTCAATTTCCAGGCCATCAAAACTTTGCCAGCTAAGGCGCTTAGGGCGAACTAGTTGATGACCTCGAAGGAATGTGTCATTGACACCGGTAAGTTTGTGTCCATTTTCGCCGTTGTTGTCCATTCTCCAGACATCACCCGGTGTAAACCAGTCTGTGCGGACCATGGCAATGATTTGACCATCTTTGCTAAGTTGTGGGTTAATATAGCAGCCATTGCCGCTGGTTAACTTCATTGTCTGATCATGTTCGATATCCAGACGATAAAGGTGGATTTGACCTCGTTCTTGCACAGTTATGAGCAATGACTTGCTATCAGGAAACCACAAGGGACGACCAATCACGGTAAAGTGTAGTTCATCCACAATCAATTCGAAACAAGTAAGATTCACTGCGCTAGATGTGGCCGACCGCGGGGAACTGTTGTCATGTGCATTGACTATGCAGGGAGAGAGATTGCTTGTCTCAGTCTGGTCTTTTGAGTAGTAATACGCTATGGTTTGCCCATCGGGAGACCATGAGGGCATTGTAGCCAATCCATCTTCGGGTGTGAGGCATCGCATGTGGCCTGTAGATATTGACAACACCCACAATGCCATACTCACGCTCAGGTCAGGATCAGAGCGGCGATTAGCACAGAAAGCAATTTCACTCCCATCAGGTGACCAACATGATTGGATGATGTCTACCTGCTCAGAAGTGAGACGAGAAGATGCGCCATCCAACAGAATCAGCCAGAGTTGCTGATGCCTTCTTTGCTTGTATCCTAAGCCATCAACTTGTTCATCAAGTCGAGTATATTCAACTGAAATATTGCTTGTTTCAGGTTGGTTGAGGTCGTCGATTGGTTTCCAGGCAGAATGGGCTGAGAAAGCTTTGCCATCTGGTCGCCAGCTATACTCGGTTATACCCTGTTTGAGGTTACTTAGCTGCTGAGTTTCTCCGCCTGCAAGGGGTAGTAAATGAATCTGTGCTGTGCCGTTTCGATCGCTCAGAAAAGCAAGAAATTGACCGTCAGGTGACCAACGAGGAGCAAAATCATGGTGTTTCTGCGTGCCTGTGCCAGTTAATTGTCTTGGAGTTTGCGCTTTACTATCTTTACTATGTATCAGCCAGATGGAGCTACTTGTAGTATTAGTTTCTTCATTAGATTGAACAGTAAATGCTATGAGCGAACCATCGGGCGAAATTTGTGGGTCACTGACAACCTTCAATGCTAGCAAATCATCTACCTTAATAAAGGGATTTGCAGTAGGAATGGGTGTTTCTTGCTTAGCTGGAACCTGAATAGTAGTTGATGAGGTAATAATAGTATTTTGTGCGATGGGACGAGGTGTAGTTGCCATATCTTCATTTTCAATCATCGTTTGCATGGTGTGAAAACCCGCCTGCGTTCATGTTGCGGGAGGAAACACCGCCCTCCTTTCGAGTGCGTAATGGTAGCCATCACAGTGATGTAGTATCTTGCAGTGCCAATGGTTGATGCCCTGCACGATTCTCTGAGTGGTAGTAATATTGAATGCGCCAGTGGCGCGAACAGCAACACGACCCACATAGGTTCCAGCATTCTTCCCTGTTGGAACTACCACTCGCACCAGATCACCGGTCTGGAAGCCCTTGACCAGTTTGGCATGCTTGGGCCCAGTGCGTGGGAACCCGTAACGATCCATTCTGCACATCTGACGATTGCCAGTACCAACCGCTTTGATGTACAGAGGGGAAACATTTTTAGTGAGGAGTGTCTCCGGTGTGTTTGTGCCGATACACGCTGCATCCAACCAATGCGTTTTCTCCAGCCCTCTCGTGACCCGATTGTACTTGGTGAGCCCACCAGAACCACATTCTATCGGTAGTCTAAATGCCTTGAGCCGTTCGAAAAGTGCCCAGCGCGTCGCGTTTACAGCGGCTGCATCCTTGAGGGACGTTTTTGCCTGGGTGAGAATATGAGCCAGCAACTCGGGCTCCTGCTTCAAGAAGTCCCTGATGTCTTGTTTCCCTTTCTTGATGTTACATGCCCCACAAGCAAGGCAGAGATTGCTCACCCGATTCGAACCACCACGGGCGCGACTCACAATATGCTCCACCTGTAGCGGAACATCTTGCGCAAGACAGTAAGTACACATGTGCCCCCACTTGAGCAACAGATACGCACCCGGACGTACCTAATTTCTCTCGTAACGTAGCCTTTCGGCTGAGACTGGTCAGGTTGAGGCCAGCTTATGCGAGCCTCTCCTTTCTGAAGGATGGGTTCCTGACATACAACTCCAATCGATGGTTAGCATTAAGCACAACCGTTTGTTTGAACAGAATATACATTACTCATCAAAATTACGTTCTACGCTTTATGAAGTTGCAAATTAGCGGGATGGACTGAGTACAGTCAATCATTGAAAGGATTCGGAATGAAATAGCTGTTGCTAATTGTTCTTAATCAGCAGTGATCCTCTTTCCATTCTACTCAGCAAGTAGATGACTCTGCCAGGACGTCATCGTGCCCTATCAATCAAGAGCGAACTAAGATGAAAAAGAAGCTTTCTCTTGTTTGGTTAATCTGATTTTTGAGCCAATGTGCCCCTTATACCATCTCACTCTTGAGCATGTGCCGATTTTTCACCACATCTATGCTTTTCTGAATGATAACCTCAATGAGCGCGATTGGTAGTGCCAGTACAACTGTAAGTAGTGTAACCACGCAGGAGAGTGTTGCATATACAAAGCCACTATAGAATTAGAAGATGCAGAGATCATCAAGAGTCCAAGAATAAAAATGGCTATACTCGGTTACATAGAGCCAAAAGCTTTCCAGAAGCCCCGAAAAATCCGGCACCGATAGATTAGACCCGTTATCAGTGCGGCTGGCGTATGAAGGTCGATATGTATTCCCAGGTAGACATGGGCGAAGCCGCCTTTGCCCAGCACGCGCACCAGGTGATAATGCCCTACTTGTTTCCCAACATAATCAATCATCTTCGATGCATCCCTCAATACATTTGTGAAAGCGCTACCTATGTACAGCGCATTTAATATCCTCCCCTGGCCTGTCAATTGTAGTAGGGTAGATAAAAGGGTGTCAAGCGTATTAAGAAAGATAGGAGATATTTCTCTTTGCTTTTGTGTGAGCATGAATTCCCCACGTGTTCGAATCATGATCAATGAAAGGCTGTACTGAGCAGTGCAAACACTCCGAAGAGTGTAATAATGACGCCTGAGATTCTATTTATCCATAGGAGCCATTGTGAATTCATTTTTTTTCGTAGCAAGTTAATGCCGCTGGTGAGGATAATCCACCACAGTGTTGAACCTGCGAATACTCCGAGCACAACCACAGTTGCAGAAAGAAAGTTTTTACTTGTGCTCCCTACCCCTATTCCTGCAAAGATAGCCGCGAAGGAGAGAATAGTTAGAGGGTTAGTAAGTGTCAACAAGAAAGTGGAAGCATATGCTCCGAGATAGCTATTTGTTTTCATATTGACTGCTGCTGCTCTCTCAAGTGGTTTGGAGAGAATCGTCTTTACACCCAGGTACATGAGAAATAGGCCACCAACCAAGCGGATCCATATTTGCTCATGTATAAGAAAATTCGTAATTATGGTGAGTCCAAAAGCTGCGATACTTCCGTAGACTCCGTCTGCTGTTGCAATGCCTAACCCAGATACGAAACCATACAATTGTCCTTTGTTCAGTGTGCGTTGGATGCATAAAATACTCATAGGGCCAACTGTAGCAGCGATGGAGAGGCCGATAAGAAGACCTCGGATAAAGAAACTAAAATCCATTTTTTCTCCTTTGTAAGGTTTTGATGCAAGTAAACAAAAAAAGTCGCCAGACTTCTTAAAGGCCTGGCGACTGATTGCTTCTGCTTTTACTTAAAAAGTAGAGTGTATGCAATATAAACCAAACCTCTGTTCGGTCTGGTTTACCTGCTGGATATGATTGAATATGCTGTTGATGTGTTTCGGAATATCGCGACAAGGCCGATAATGATTTTTAACACAATAGGGGGGATATCGTGAAATCCACGAGGGCCGATACATCTGCGGTGTGCGCGATAAATCGGCACCTACGAAAATCTCATATATGTTGTTAAGGGCCATAATCAGTCCCTACGGATGGCCGGATTATTTCATTCATAAACATACATGCCCTTGAATGGGACAGGCTGAGTATAGCAGATATAGTTGTTGAAAACAAGACCAAAGGTGAGTTATTGAAACAGCTATGGTTTGGGTTGTATTTGCAAAATTGGAGTTCAGATTTGTGCTATTATTAACAAGGATGAAGCTAATTACATGGGTTACACGCGTTGTGGACCGAAAGAATGGGATTTTTGGGAAGGGTCTTATGATAGTTAGCGAAGTAATGACGACGAAACTTGTAACGGTTGCTCCTGATGATACGCTTAGCCATGCTGCAAACCTATTACGGCAGTATCAATTTCACCATTTACCAGTAGTGAAAGTTTCTAGCAAAGTTGAGTCGTTCGAGTCAAACCACCCGACTCACAAAACCTTGTTGTTTGAGGGTTTGCTTACTTCACAAGATATCGAGCTGGCTGCATCATCGGATAAGTGGAGTTCGAGTGACTTGGTACAACAGCCCTGGCAAGAACGACGTGTCATTGAGGTGATGCACCGAGCTGCCATCCGTGTTTCTCCTAACACAAGTGTTGCAGCAGCGGCACAAATCCTGGTAGAGCGAGGCTTGAATAGTCTGCCGGTTGTTGAATATGAGCGTGTAGGACAAGCATCCGTTGAGCAGGGAAATGAGGAAGGAACTCAGGCCGTCCTGGTTGGTTTACTCACTAGAAGCGACTTACTGATGGCACTGGCACGTTCACTGGGAGCTTTTGAACCAGGGATGCAGTTGATAATACCTCTTCCCAATGGCGACCTTACTCCATTGGCGCGGACACTTATGCTTGCCGAGGAATTACACATACATATACGTAGTGTGATAGCCGCGCCTCTTCAGACGAATATACCGCTTGAAGCAACTTTGCGCCTTGGAACAATTCATCCTGCTCCTTTGCTTGCCAAATTGCAAGAGGAGCATATTCAATATAACTTTGCTGATTTACTGAGTGAAGAGGACGAACATGTCTGAAGTACAATCGGACTCGAGAGCGAGACTTATCTTTGACCCAGAAGAGTTAGATTATGACTTTGGGCCTGAACATCCACTACAGCCAGAACGAATCAGTGCCTTAATGGACTTGCTCGAAATTTGTGGGCTCTGGCATAGCGAAGATGCACATAGTTCATTGCCACTACGAGCCGCTACAACTGAAGAGCTGAGCCTGGTTCATACAAGTGATTATATTGACGCTGTGCAAACACTTGGCACCGTAGGCAATGTGGAAAGGCTGGATAGCGAACATTTACAACTAGCAATTAAGTACGGTTTCGCTGAAGGTGACACTCCGGTGTTGCCTCGTATGCATGAGGTTAGCGCACTGATTGCAGGTGGTTCGGTGGTGGCATTGAATGCTGTTATGGGGATTTCTGATGCTGGCGCGATCATTCCAGAGAATGAACGTCCTTTGCATGTCTTTCATCCTGCAGGAGGACTGCATCATGCCTGGGCTGAGCGAGCTTCGGGTTTCTGTATTTATAATGATATATCAGTTGCTATCGCTAGTGTTCTCCGTGCCAGCGAAGCAAAGATACTTTACATTGACTTTGATGCACATCATGGTGATGGTGTACAACGATCTTTCTATGATGAGCCCCGTGTGATGACTGTCTCAATACATGAAACTGGACGCTACCTGTTCCCAGGTACAGGTGATGTGCTTGAAATGGGGAATGGATTAGGACGAGGCTATTCTATCAATGTTCCACTGGAACCATTTACTGAGGACATTTCATATATTGAAGCAATTGATTTACTGTTGTCTCCTCTGGTTCTCTCATTTGCTCCTGATCTTATTGTTACACAGCATGGTTGTGATACCCATGCATGGGACCCATTGACGCATCTTAGTCTGACTATGAGAGGGATTGGGGAGCAAATCAAACTGGCCCACCAATTAGCTCATACATATTGTCAGGGACGTTGGGTAGCACTAGGTGGAGGAGGGTACGATCTCTATCGAGTGGTTCCGCGGGCCTGGAGTATGGTGTGGGCAGAAATGTCAGAGCAAACGCTACCAAAGGAATTGCCAGATGTATGGGTCAATCGCTGGCGACCTGTGTGGAGTAAAGTAGAGGAACGAGAAGCAGAAGAACAGCAGGTAATGGGTAAAGTTCCCGGTTCAGCACATTTCCCAACACTATTTGAGGATCTGCCCGAGGACTTTCCTGCTCAGCCTCGCAGGTGGGCTATTAGCAGTACAAATCGGCGTACGGTGGCGCTGGTACGTCACCTAGTACTCGCTCCCTCAATACGACAGGCCTTTCCCTCAACCCGGCATCGTTCGGCTTTGACGGGTCTTTTTGATCTCTTACATTTACATGGCACTGCTACCCCATCACGTATCAAGACGCTTGAAACACCCAAAGGGCCCCTGCTATTGCGTGATTTCTGCCCTCCATCTATGGTTGAGCGTCTTACGGCTGATACAGGTTTACATGCTTTTGCGCGCCTGCCTGATCGCGAACATCAACTTCTTCTCAATATTGCTAAGCGTCCAGATTGCGCCCTAGCACTGGCACATACAACTACGGGTGAAATTGTAGGTGAAGTAACAATTGCGCCTGGTGATGAATGGTGGGAGGGTCTGGATAATGTATACGAGGTGGCTATTGAAGTTAGCTCAAATTGGCGTCAAATGGGTGCCGCACGCGATTTATTAGCTTTTGCTTTGGAACTCGATGCTCTAGAAGACATGATACTATTTGCGATCGGCTTATCCTGGCATTGGGATACGGAAGATCTGGGGCTGAATGTTTACCGTTATCGCGAGTTGATTACGCGTTTATTCGCAAAACAGGGTTTTGTCGAATATCCAACGACCGAACCGAATGTGAGTATGGAGCCTGCAAACGTTCTGCTGGCGCGTATTGGTAAACGTGTTGATCAAGAGATAGTGAGCCGCTTCTACAATCGTATGCTCAGTTCGCCTAACCTTGCGGGATTATAGGCTGCGGGCGCACAACTTGTAGCTTGGAGCGCAAACACACGCCATTGCTGATATGAAGAACACATGTATGGATTGTTCTATAAAGCGATGTGGTCAGTCAATTTACCGTTGATAACCAACCAACGAATAAATTCCCAACGCCTGTGTTCTTCGAGTTCTTCGAGTTTTTTTCTTTCTCGGTGAACTCTACGAAGTTGACTTAGTAGCTTTAATTCTCCCTCTGAGAAACTTCCTCTACGCACAATGTCTCGTTCTTCTTTGCGGTCCATATGAACCTCCTTTTCACTGAGAACAGCTAGTAAGGTGCTATCGTTAACATGCGTTCGATACGCTTAAGAAGTGTCTGCATAAGAAATGGCTTTGGTAAAAGGTCCAGGGTAGACCTGGTTTCGCCACGAATACGAATTTGTCTGTTCACTGATGACTCAGCGGTTGTGAGCAATACAGGTATTCTGGAATAGGTGCGTAATATGTGCAATACATCCCAACCATTGATAGTGCCAGAAAGATCGAGATCGAGTAAAACCAGGTCTGGCACATTATGCTCAAGGATAGTGATGGCCATATCACCATTACTTGCAATTGCCACCATGTAGCCATGGGCCTTTAGAATACCTGCTTCCAAATTTGCTAGCGATGAGTCATCCTCTACCACAAGTATGTGGTAGGTTGACCCCAACTGGCGAACTTGCTGTTGCATCGGATTCGCTAAACTTTGAGTGCCATACGTTGTTGAATTGTTCCAAATACTCATATCATCGCCATCCGGCAGCGGGTGTGCAGCGTCATTATCTTGTATGCCTTACATTTTTCTCCCGCAAAGGCTGAGAGTTATATTGCGGTAGACCGCCGGTGCGGTAACTAGAGAATCATATACTCTCAATGAATAATACGTGAAAACTGGTGACAATGACGTGAAATACTATTCAATGATGTGAAAATGGTGTGAAGAGAGAATTACATGCTCCTTGCTCATGTGGACTCCGAAGAAGTCTTTGTAGAAGTTCACCGCCTTGAAGAGGGAAGATGGACGATCAATACCTTTGAACCAGGAGATCCCATCGAGCTTGAAAGTCTCGGTATGCAATTTCCTATCGAAGAGGCTTATGAGGGAATAAGTCTTTCCTATGAGCTATAAATGACTGATTGCTTGCAAGATGTTCAGCCGCTTATAATTCAGGTGGATCAGGTGGCGGGACAAAATAACCAACACCCAACTCATTGAGTAAAAAGCGAGGTTGCGCAGGATCAGGTTCCAATTTCTTGCGTAGGTGACGAATGAAGGTGCGAAGATATGTATTTTCACCGCTATAATCCGGTCCCCAAACGCGCTGTAACAGTTCGCGGTGTGTCAATACTTTGCCTGCATTGCGACTAAGTTCGCAGAGCAAATCATATTCTGTGGGTGTGAGATGCACCTCTTTCCCGCCTGAACGTACCAAACGATGCGCGAAATCGACCACAAGTCCATTCTCTCCACCACATTTATATGCGGGACGTTGTACATCGCTGCCCGTCGTGCCAGTACGAAGACGCTCGGTTTCATCGACTCGTCGAAGAGCAACACGCACACGGGCAAGCAATTCATTCAAGCTAAACGGTTTGGTCAGGTAATCATCGGCGCCTTCATCTAGAGCTTTAATCTTGACCAGCTCCTCGTCGCGGGCAGATAGCACAATAACAGGCGCTTTACTCCACTCGCGTAAACGTCTCAGAAATTCCAGCCCATCCAAAGTGGGAAGAGAAAGATCGAGTAAGATTAGTTGTGGTTGAAAAATGGCTGCGAGGTCGATAGCTTGTGCACCATCGCTGACAGCTTGTGCGTGGAAACCCCTGGCTTTTAACTGGGCAAGTAGAAATGTACGTAATTGTGGATCATCCTCAACGCACAGGATACGAACCTTTTTATCAGTACCTGAAATCAAAGTCACCTCACAAAACCTCGCTGTTGATCGATGTTGCCACAGGCAAGGTAAATGCAAAAGTAGCGCCTGCTCCCGGATTACTCTTCAGCCGAAGTTCACTATCGTGGGCTTCGATGATACCTCGACTAATGTAGAGGCCTAGTCCTGTTGCGGGGCTCCAACGAGGATTCCCTCGCTGCGCTTCCACAATGGGTTGTCCTGGACGATCTGCTGAAGGTCGCCTCATTGAGGCGAACGTACTAAAGCGTGTGAATAGTTCAGCCTGTCTTTCCTCGGTGATACCGGGACCTCGATCTATAACGCGTATCTCAACCTCCATTATCTGATGATTGGATGTATCAAAGAACGGCTCGGCCTCCAGGCGAACAGTATCACCTTCGGGGGCGTACCTAAAAGCATTACTAAGAAGGTTAGTGAGCACGCTCATAATGAGTTCGTAGTCTGCTAGTACAGCAGGCAGATCAACCGGAACCTGTATTTCGAAGCGACGCTGGGATGATGTGATCAAAGCCTCCAGGCGCTCTTGCAGATCTTCGAACATTTCAGGAAGCAGAATTGGTTCGAGTTCGAGGCGCAAGGCTCCAGCTTCAATGCGTGATGCGTCAAGAAAATGGTTGATCATGCCTACGAGACGTTCTACCTGTTCATCGGCAGTTTGGAGAAAGTTGCGTTGAGCCTCAGGCGACCATTTGAAATCGTCAGCCTGGAGGGCACTTAAATGTGCACGGATATTTGCGAGAGGTGTTTTCAGTTCGTGGGCCAAAGTTGTAAAGAAGTCCTCACGCGCTCTTTCCAGTGTCTTCAGTTTTGTGAAATCTTGCAGAACTAAGATAGCATCGGTAATCCTTCCATCGTGATTATGTAAAGGCGCAGCACTGATAAGTAAAAAAAGCACCTGCTTATCAGGTTGTGTAGTGTGCAGTTCAACTTCACTTGCTTCTCCATATTGTAAAGCGTGGAATAGAGGTTGTTCTTCATATGCAATGATCGAGCCTGAAGAATCGTAAAGAGTGAGAGCACGAAAGGCATTTTCAATATTCAGTCCGACAGCATCCTCAGCACTGAGGTCAGGATCATCAAACGAGCGTAATGGAACACCCATACGTTGTAGTAATTTTACAGCTTGATAATTGATGACGGAAATGCGTTTGTCATGAGCCGAAACGAGCATTACACCTGATGGTAATCGTTTCATAAGAAGCCTCAAGCGTACACTCTCTAATTCTTGTGCTGCTTGAGCGGCTTGTAGAGCTTGATTTTGTTGCGCTAATTCCTTTGTGCGGGCAATAACTTGAGCTTCGATCTGTTCTCTTGCAGTTGCCTGTTCAGTGACATCATGATAGACAATGGCGTAGGCAAAGATATTGCCAGAATCGTCTTGTATCGGAGCTTTTGAGCGACGGATGCTGTAATTGCGTCGATCTGCACCAACAATTTTGAATTCGTCTATCCGTTTCTCATGGGGAAAACGTTCAAGTTCTTCTACAAGATTAGAAATCGAGGGAGAGCTAGAGGGAAAAATGGCAGTACTACGACTCAAAGCCTCACTGATGTGTAAACCTTTCACGTCTTCTGACCAACCCAATAGATTGCGGATGGCGTTATTCGTGTCGGCTATATGCCAGCTTGAATCATAGATGATGACACCATCGGGGATGGCTTGCATGACATTCTCACGCTGATGAGCATGCTCTTTCGCTACCTGGGCTAAATGATCGACACTGAGGAGTAAACGAGCATTTTGAATGGCAAGGCCTGCCTGCTGGGCAAATTGCTCTAATAATTCTACTTCTTCGACAGGAAGGCCACGCGCTCGTCTATGATACACCTCTATTGTCCCTAAAATTACTTTCGAAGCTAATTTGCTACTTGAGCTTTGTTCAACAAGTGAAGAGGAAATCTTATTATTGGCACGCGTGTTGGAATCAGGCTCGAAAATAGGTACGCATAGTACAGAGCCAGGTCTGCGAGGTATGCCATTATCGTCAAGTAGAGGAAACGTGATGCCGGGCCAGGCATCTGTATCAGGAATAACCAGAGAGTGATGGCTGTGTAGAATCTGATTGAGAAGTAATTGTTCGTTCACGAGTGGATGCCAGTTCTGTGAACTAAGGTGCAGGCCTTTCTGTGCTGCAACCAAGGCTGTCGGAGTATTCTTATCTAGTAGATCATTTTTCTCCTGATTGTTGACTGATACTGTATGGTCAAGCAGGATAATAGCACAGCGCGTGGAACCTACCAGATCTTGAACTGCCTGCAGAATGCTGTCGAGAACTTGTGGAAGAGCCGATCGTTCTAAAATGGCAGACGAAATCTGGTGGATAGCGTTCAAATGCAAGCTTGAGCGCACATGATTCGTCACATCTTTGATAGTAATGAGTAACCTGAGTTCCGTGTTTTGAAGATCTAAAGCGTCTTGTTCTTCAGATTTCCTGCTTGGTAATGTGCCTGGAGTACGTTCGATAGATATATGCCAGTACGTTCGGCCCCGTATTTCCAGAAACCCTTCATAAGGGATATCGGAGAACGTAGCCTTGCGACCCGTTAAGCAAACTTCCTGTATGAGTGGCTCGGCTATTTTGTACTCTTCATCTGAAACTATATCCCGCAATCTATGCCCAATGAGGCTTTGGGTAGGCCAGGAAGAAGGAAGTAATGACTGAAGATATGTATTCATAAAAAGAATACGAAGGTTGGTACAGTCGAGGATGGCGACTCCAACCGGCATACGCTCCAGGATGTGTTCGAGTAGCGTGGGCTGTACTGAATTCATATATATATTATTTCCAGGTACCAGTTACGAGTTAAATATGGAACTCGCAGGTGAAAGACAACCAGATTGCATGAGATTAATTTATCTGACTATATTATAACGTTTTTTGTTGTGTGCGCGGGTTCCAATGTCACAATATTATGGCTGAATGCTTTACTAAAAGAGGTCATTTGTACCTTTGAAGCTATTCTGCTATCATACTTCTGTATCATTTGGGAAGAAGGTTCATGAAGGAAACAAGAATATGAATTTGCGTGGTAAACGTGTTTTGATCATGGGGTTAGGGCTGCATGGATCAGGCATTGCTTCTGCCAGATACGCAAGTCAACATGGGGCTGTAGTTCGAGTGACCGATTTGAGGTCAGCAGAAATTCTGTCTCCAAGCTTAGAATCACTTTCAGGTCTACCTATCGAATATGTGCTAGGAGAACATCGTACAGAAGATTTTCTGTGGGCTGAAATCGTCATTCACGTTCCTGGTATTCGCCGAGACTCACCTTATTTACAAGTAGCGCGTGAAAATGGTGCATGTATCGAACAGGAGATTGCACTTTTCTTCGAGGCATGTCCAGGAAAGATTATTGGCGTAACCGGAACACGTGGTAAAACTACGACGACCACACTTATTTATCAGACATTGCGAGCAAATGGCATGAAAACAGTAATAGGGGGCAATGTTTCTGGCGTAGAAACCCTTTCGCTACTTCCAACGATTTCACGGGAAACATTTGTTGTGCTTGAATTATCAAGCTGGCAACTTGAAGGCCTTGCTCCGCATAAGATAAGTCCATGCGTTTCTGTTATGACCAATATCTATCCTGATCATCTTGATACTTATAAAGGCATGGAGGAATATGCCGATGCAAAAGCTAATATTTTCCGTTATCAGCATGAAACTGACGTGGCAATATTTAATTATGATAATCTGTGGACCCGCCGTCTTGGCGAGGAAGCCAAGTCTGAAACCTGGTATACAAGTCTGGAAAGCTGGGGTAGTTTTGTACGTCATTCAACACAGGTGTTCCCATTTCTATTTTCTGAAACTCCTTTGAGAGGGAAACATAATTTGGAGAATATCCTTCTGGCAACAACAACAGCGAGATTGCTGGGTGTACCAGATGAGGTTATTGGATCCACTGTAAGAAATTTTCGCGGTGTTGCACAGAGATTGGAAGAAATCGCGATAGTGAAAGGCGTACATTACATTAACGATACAACCAGTACCACACCCGTGGCGGGTCGTGTAGCTTTGAATGCCTTTGATACATCAATAGTGCTGGTTGCAGGGGGCAATACAAAATTTTTGCCCCTAGACGATTGGCCGGAGACGATCGTGAAAAAATGTCGCGATGTAGTCTTGCTTGAGGGTACAGGCACACATAAATTACTGCCAGCAATAGAGGAAGCGGCACAAAAACTTGGGATTGCAAATCCTGTACGTGGTGTCTTTGACGACTTTACGGCAGCAATGGATACCGCAGTATCGCTCACACATGCGGGTGATGTTTTACTTTTTTCACCTGGTTTTACAAGTTTTGGGATGTTCCTCAACGAATTTGACAGAGGCGACAATTTTGTAGCTTATGTGCGAAGGCTCGAAGAATCTGCATGATAAACAGTTCGGTTCTATAGTATTGCTCCATTTTAGAAAGTGACAAGCTCGTATAGAAAATGAAAGGCCACTTTTTATCTTGCGGAGCCGTAATATGTTTGATAGACTTAGATTAATAGGGATACGAAGAGCGTTATTTTGTACCTTGAGAAGTGTACAATGTTGACATTGTAGTTGACGATGTACCCTGGCTAATTAGGAGAAAAACTATGGCAATAATGATGAGCAGAAAAGCCCTGGAAGAATATGGGCTGGTTAACTTAGGGAATATAAACTGGAATCTTTCACCAGCTGTGCTGGTGGAGCATGCCCTGGCACGTAATGAGGGTATATTAGCAATCAATGGTGCCTTTGCTGCTACTACTGGCTCGCATACAGGACGTTCTCCTAAGGATAAATTTATTGTTGCGAATGAAGAGTCCGCAGTAAAAATCTGGTGGGGCGAATATAACCATCCGATGTCTCCCGAGACATTTGAGGGCGTACGACGTATTCTCGCTGCATATTTACAGGGACGAGATGTCTATGTTCTGGATGCGGCTGCTGGGGCTGATCCTGAATATCGAATGCCACTTCAAGTGATCACCGAACTTGCCTGGCATAATCTCTTTGCTCGTCAATTATTTTTACGTGCAAACAAGAGCGATTTGACCACGAAGCGTCCAGGATTTACGATCCTGTGTGTACCCAATTTTCGTACAGACCCACGTATAGATAGTACTCGCTCACAAACGGCGATTATTTTAGACTTCGAAGAGCGTCTCGCATTGATTGCTGGTACGCAATATGCTGGCGAAATGAAAAAGTCTATTTTTACTGTTCTCAACTTTTTGCTACCTGCTGAGGGTGTGTTACCAATGCACTGCTCAGCCAATGTTGGAAGAGCGGGTGATGTTGCGCTCTTCTTTGGCCTTTCTGGAACGGGGAAGACAAGTTTGTCGGCTGACACGAGTCGTTTTCTGATTGGGGATGATGAGCATGGTTGGGGAGATAATGGTATCTTCAACTTTGAGGGTGGATGTTATGCAAAGTGCATTAATCTCTCAAAGAAATATGAGCCGCAGATCTGGAATGCCATTCGTTTTGGTGCTGTGTATGAAAACGTAGTGGTGGATGCTATAACGCGTGAACCAGATTATAGCGATGATTCACTGACTGAGAATACGCGTGCAGCCTACCCGGTTGATTTTATTGATAATGTGATCGAGTCGGGTAGAGGAGGACATCCAAGCGCGATCATTTTCTTGTCGGCTGATTCATTTGGAGTTCTACCTCCTATTGCAAAACTCACTACTGAGCAAGCTATGTATTATTTTCTTTCTGGCTATACCAGTAAACTTGCAGGGACAGAAAAAGGTGTTACTACTCCACAGGCAACGTTTAGTTCCTGTTTTGGGGCTGCCTTTTTGCCACTGCCTCCAGGAGAATATGCAAATCTGTTGCGCGAACGTATTGAAAAGCACAATGTACGCTGCTACCTCATTAATACGGGATGGAGTGGCGGTCCCTACGGAGTAGGTGAACGTATCAATATCAACTTTACGCGTGCAATGGTCAGAGCTGCAATTAGTGGGGAACTTGACAAGGTCGAGATGTTTACGGATCCAGTTTTCGGTTTGAGTTCGCCAACATCTTGTCCGGATGTGCCCAGCGAAGTGCTCATTCCACGGAATACCTGGGAGGACAAAGAAGCTTATGATCGCCAGGCTGCTGATCTTGCTGAGCGCTTCAAAAAGAATTTCACCCAGTTTACGTTACCCAGTGATGAGGTTCGTAACGCCGGACCCAGATAGTTTCATTGAGACATGGTCACTGGCGATCTTTGTGATCGCCAGTGACCATGTCGCTGTATATGGACCTGCTTTCTTGCTTTTATCCTCCCTTTATGATTACTCTTGCATCTTCTCTGCTGGAAAAAAGTACATATTCTTGCGTTTAATTCCAGTAATGTTGCTTGTTGAGCAGGTAAGATTACCTCATCACCCATACTGCGATTCAATGGCTGACTTGTAGGAAATGCTATCAGTAAAAGAATATGTTTAAAATTCGTTCATTGCTAAAGTGAGATCGTTCTGAGTACTTGCGATTTCTTTCGTATAGTGTAAAATGTCACTATTAGCATTATTTGCTAAATAAGGTGTAAAGAGGGATTAGAGCGATGAGACAGGGTGACGGCACAGACTTGCTGGGCCCTAGTGACCCACGCAGCGCAAGTATCGGGGTGATATATGTAGCTCCTAACGATGACAGACAAAGTGTCTTAACAGCTATTTTGACTCAAGATAAACTCGGTTTTAAACAGGTGGTCGTTGTAATGCCCGATCAAAACAAAGCATTTCAGAGGCCAGTTGATTTTGATGGGCTTAAAAATATGCGGCGCGGTCTCAAAGCCGAGATAGTCTTTATAGCCCCCAATGGCCCTGGTCCGGCTGAATATGCGCGTCAACGACGCTTCCCAGTTTACTCTTCATTAGAAGCATTTTCTCAGTCGATAAGGCTAGGAACGTTAGCTTCGGGAACTGCTCATGGATCAGCGAAAAGAGGGCTATTGGGATTTGGGAGAAAGAAAGAAAGTGCTGCTCCTGTTGCAATTGCTACTGTATCCAGTAGTTATGCTGGAGAAGAAAAGACTTCCGCGCTGCCTGTTAATGGGATACGAAACGTACCTCAGAATGCTTACTCTCCCAACCTTGATCAAAATGTAGATGGCGCAAGTGATAATGATGGTTCTCACAGAGGACGTTCACAAGTTGTGGATGGGGCTGGCCTAATTGTTGGAGCAGGTTTAGCAGCCCATGCAGACGATCAAAAAACTAGCTCAACACCTGAACATGCCGATGATGTTTTGCATGCGCAAACTACACAAGAAGCAAATCCACAGTTACATGAGAGTACATCTTCAAATCGTACATTAGAAAATGGAAATAGAGAATCTACACTTGCTGAATCCTATGAGCCGGATAAGCAAGCTGATCCTGGTCCAGTAATTATCACTTTTTCTATGGCTGCTCCTCGTCCCAGAATAACTCGTAAGTTCCCAGTACCTCCTGCGGAGGTTGTTGCGGTTCCAGTCGTAGCGACAAAGCTAGCGTCACAGCAAAATGGATCGACTGCTGCCACAACAAAGAAGAAAGGTGATAAGGGGAAAATGGCCGTTGCAGGTGCTGGAGCTGGAGTTGTAAGCTCAGGAGCAGCAAAGGCTGGGGGTGCTGTAGGTGGGAGTGGTGGTCAACCTCCCAGCGGAAGCGTTCCAGGAGGGCCAGGTGGTAGCGGCATAGGTGGTACTTCGAGAGGTACACGAATATTACTCGCAGTTCTATTAGGTGTACTCACTGTATTACTGATTGGTGGAATTACTGTTGCTGCTCTTCCTGGTGGAATTAATAATCTTCCACATATAATTCCTGGCACAACGGCAACAGCAACGGTGACGATCACTCCTGCTAGTACGAATAAGGCAAATATTTATCAGATTCTAGGCGTGACGAGCACTCCAAATCCTATTATGCGTGAAGTGTCAGCACGTATAATCAGCACTACATCGCCACCTCAATCGAAGACGGTGCAATCGACTGGTTCAATCCAAGGCACACGAGCGACAGGAGCATTGACATTTTTGAATAGTGGGTCTACAAAGACCTTTGGCAGTATCATTCTTCGAGGATCTTCTGGGGTGCCGGTTACTTTCAATGGGCCGCTTACTGTTAATGCTTTGCCTGGTTTCCTCACCGTAACGGGCTTCGCAGTCAACGTTGGATCTGCTGGAAACATCGGTGCGCTTGATATTACAGGTCCTTGTTGTGCAGCAGGCATCACGGTGAAAAATGGGGATTTCGGTGGAGGTCATAATCCACAGCCGAACTCTGTTGTTCAGCAGAGTGACATCAATAGCGCAGCAAGCGCACTTACTGCATCGCTTATTCCCGGCACGCAAGCTGCTTTGCAGAAGCAGGTACGCACGGGTGAACAAGTTGTTAGCAATACAATGAGATGTACATCGGCTGTTTCCGCTAATCATGCTGCTGGAGATCACGCGCCGAATGTGACAGTAAGAGTGTCGGTCACTTGTAAGGAAGAGGTCTATGATCAACAGGCAGCACAAACAATGGCGGCAAACTTGCTGGCAAAGCAGGTCGGCACCGATCTTGGTCCAAACTATGCATTGACGGGCAATATCATGACCAAGGTTACCAAAGTGACTGTGGTTGATACCAAAGGGACACTTGCCATACTTGTAAGTGCTGAGGGCGTGTGGGTCTACCAATTCAGTAATTCTGTGTTGCAGGGTTTTGCGAATCACATTGCAAACATGAGTAATCAGAATGCCATACAGTATCTTTTGAGCCAGCCGGGAGTCAAAGCAGTCAAGATTGATAATCCTAATGGCAATACCATGCCAGATGCAGCACATATTAAATTTGTGATAGTAGCCGTACCCGGAGTAACCGGTTCGCCAACTCCTGGAAAAGGGACAGCAACGACCACACCAAGAGGTCCAACTGCGGTTCCAAGCGGGACTGTGACCGCACCAGTGAAACCTACACCTACTGCTACGCAGGGGTTGGGAGGTAGCTAGATTGGAAAGAGACCAGTTATGCTGACACTCGAGGGTATGCAACTCGGAAACTATGATGTTGTCCGGCGTATTCGTGTTGGAGGCATGGGGGCTGTCTACGAGGGTAGGCAGCGCTCAGCCTTTGGTCGGCGTGTAGCAATCAAGGTAATTCTTGGAAGCTATGCAACTGATCGAGAGATGCGCCGCCGCTTTGCAAGGGAAGCACGAACGATTGCGGAGTTGCATCACCCTCATATCTTGCCGTTAATCGAGTTTGGAGATGAGCAGGGAATTTTATACCTGGTCATGCCATTTATTGAAGGTGGAACGCTCACTGGTTACCTTCGACGTTCACTACCTGATTTTAATGATGTAGCAACTATGTACTTGCAGCTTCTGGATGCTGTAGAGTATGCACATGAGCAGGGCTTGATTCATCGTGATATTAAATCTTCGAATGTACTTTTAGAGGCTCGCCGCGAAGGTCCCCCTTATATTTATCTTGCAGATTTTGGATTGGTACGCTATTCAGAGCGGATTGATAAAGAGCAAGTTGGCAAACCTATCCCCCTGGATCAGATACCGGGAACACCCCACTATATGGCTCCAGAGCAGACGCGAGGCATGATAACTACTGCGACTGATATTTATGCTCTCGGGGTGTTACTTTATCAGATGCTTGTTGGTGAACTTCCTTATGATGATCCAGATGATGTGAAGGTTGTAAAAATGCACTTGAATGCGCCTGTTCCGTCACCTTGTGATCGTGATGCCTCGATTCCTAGCAATCTTGGAGAGGTGGTGAGGAAGGCTATGGCAAAACGGGCTGAAGCTCGCTTTAGGAATGTAGCTGAGATGCGCGAGGCATTTTTAGCGGCTATCGAAAGACCGATACTTGCCATCGAAGATGAAAAAGAACTTTTAGAATTCGATGAATTGATGGCGACGACTCCACCCATGAGACCTATCTCTGTGCCATTATCAGCTCAGGAAATAAGGGAATCAGTGCCTGAAAGTGGGTTCAAGCAATCACGAGTGAAGCAATCAACGAATAGGAACGTCAACCACAGGGGTAAACATTTTACACTATCGTTAGGAGCTACCACTTTGGTTTTCCTTACCTTGTTAGTCTTGCTGCTCGTGCCTAGAGTATTTAACTTCAGTATCTTTCCATCAGGATTTCCTCTCTTTGGGACTGCGCCTTATGCAACCATTGCGGTGGTTGTTCAAAGTAAAATGGTGCAAGACACGTATCTTTTGACAGCTTCTCCGCAGATTAGCAAGCCGAATCTCACGACACGAATGGTTCCTGATCGTTCAGTAAGCAGCATCGCAGTTGCTAGCCGCACTGTGGCATCCTCAGGTATCAAACCAATACGAGGAGAGCAAGCAAGCGGATTTGTTCTTTTTGATAACAGCAGTCGAACTGCATACTCAGTGCCAGCCGGTATTGTTTTTAGGACAAATACAGGGGTAGAAGTGAAATTAACGCAATCAATTGTGGTACCACCCCGCAATGAAGGACACGATGGAACAATTTCTGCATCGGCAGTGGCAGTCTTTCCAGGAGTAACGGGAAATATCGCCGCAAATGCTCTTCACACAATGTGTTGCAATAATCAGCTAACGGTCAATAATCCTCAGCCTTTTAGTGGGGGAGTGGATTCACATATCGTGCATGTTATTACTCAGGCTGACATAGATAGTGTGAAAAATGTTCTGTTTGCTCAGCTTCAGAAACAGGCATTGGTGAAACTGCAAAAGCATTTTGCAGCGAACGAGGTTGAGGCTGGACAGCCTACGTATATTACAAGAGTTGTATCAGATAGCCCGCCTGGAATAGAGGTTGATGGAGTGAATGTACGAGTAAGTGTTTCTGCGACAGGGTTTGTCTATAATCTGACCACGGCGCGCCTTGTAGCAACTCAGTTGTTACAAAAGCAGGCTGAATTACAATTGGATAGTAATTATCTGTTGAAAGATGTGCCAAGAATTGGCAATCCGGTGGTCGTACAGCAAGGACAAATGGGAATCATTTATTTGAGCGTTTCAGCTCGTGGAATCTGGATACATACGTTTTCATCGCAACAAATGAGACAATGGCAGCAGTCTATTAAAGGGGCAACACCAATGTTGGCAACAACGTATCTTAATACACAACCAGGTGTGGCCAATGTGCAGATTCGACTTCCCTTTGGTACCGATCATTTACCTGCTTCTGTTGATCAAATCAGGATTGTGTTCGTAAATTAATCAGGAATGCTTCTATGTCTTGTGCTATACTGATGCCGTCAACGAGCTTAGAAGCAAAGCGGCTAGCATTGTAAGGATTGTTCAAGGGGAAAATTTTTTCATGGATATGAAGACAGAAGCACCTCCAGGTAAGATGCGTTATTTTAACACAATGATTGATGCAATAGGCAATACACCACTTATGCGACTCAACAGGGTAGCGAACGATGTTCAGCCTCTGATTCTGGCGAAAATGGAAATGTTCAATCCGGGAGGAAGTGTCAAGGATCGAATTGGACCAGCCATGATCGAGTATTGCGAAAAACATGGCTTATTGCGTCCCGGTGGAACAATTGTTGAGCCAACAAGTGGTAATACTGGACATGGTCTTGCAATTACAGCAGCGATAAAGGGGTATCATTGTATTTTTGTGATGACCGATAAGGTAAGTGAAGAAAAGCGTAGTCTTTTACGTGCCTATGGCGCTGAAGTGGTTATCTGTCCCAGTAGCGTTACCCATGATTCGCCGGAACATTACAAAAATGTTGCTCACAGGCTTGCAGATGAGATTCCAGGAGCCTGTTGCCCTGATCAATACTCAAACCCAGCTAACCCGATTGCACATTATGTTACGACAGGTCCAGAAATCTGGAGAGACACGGCGGGTCGTATTAGCGCTTTTGTGGCTGGAATTGGTACTGGAGGAACAATCTCAGGCATTGCCCGTTATTTAAAAGAACAGAATCCACATGTAAAGATCATCGGCGCTGACCCTCCCGGTTCGGTCTACTCAGGTGATACACCGAAGCCCTACAAGATTGAGGGTATTGGAATGGAGTTATTCCCGCACAATTATGATCCATCGGTTGTGGATGAGATCATTCGGATTGATGATCGTACATCATTTCACATGGCACGTCGATTGGCACAAGAAGAAGGCATTCTAGCTGGAGGTTCAGCTGGTACTGCTCTAGGTGCAGCTCTTATGTATGCTCGCCGTCTGACATCCAAGGATGTCATTGTTGTGCTTTTACCCGATACTGGCCGTGGCTATCTGAGCAAACAGTTCAATGATACCTGGATGCGTGAGAATAACATGCTGGTGCAGGCAGAAACGGACGAGCCTACTCTCTACGATGTACTTACTCATCGCCGAACCCATGCGCGTACAATGCCTCTTGTAGTCAGTGTGGTGCCAGAGGATTCAATCGCGGATGCCGTTGAGTTATTGAGGCGTTATGGTATTAGCCAGACGCCTGTGATAGAGAACGGGAAAATAGTTGGAAGTCTCACAGAGAATCTTCTTTTAAGACACCTGGCAAGTGGTGAGCCATTGGAATCGATGGTTGTTCGCGATGTTCAAGGTCCGCCATTTGTAGAATTGGATGCTAACGTCCCTGCACACGAGGCATATACGCTCTTCAGTTCTGGACAATATGCTGTTGCTGTTATGAATGGCGATGTATTGGAAGGAATAGTGACGAAAAGCGATCTTCTTGATTTTTGGGCGCATACAAGAACTTCGTAGTGAATAGCTGGCTTGCAGTAACGCTATTTTTAGCAAGCTATACAATCAAACCACCTGAAATGGTGTAAATTGTTTCTTTGAGGTATCCATTCTCGGGGGCAGTAGCGATTGAAAAAATGGGAAAAGCAAGCCCATTGCAGAATGAAGTAGAGATGTAATCACCTACTTTATTTCTGCCTTGTGAGAGCCACGATAAAGACATAGGACCAGCGAGTTGAATCGTTTGTTTCCAGTGAAAGCCTGCATCGGTCGATGAAACAAATCCTGTGTAATATTGACAATTGCTATGGCAGTTCGTTGCATGATAGTAGTACGTTAATGCCAGGTGCGTAGTTTTTCCAGATGTATGTTTATCGACTCCCAGACCTGGAACTATGTGGTCTATGCCACTAGCGAGTGGGTCAATAGGAATTAACTGCACAGGTGACCAATGGATGCCATCTACTGAAGTTGACATAACAATATCGTCTTCGCTTTGACTTGATTTATTTCGAATCGAATCGACATCACCTCCTTTGCTGCTACAACCCTGTTCGAACTGACAGTCAACCCAAACCAGGTACACTTTGCCAGCAGCATCTATCCCTGCAGACGGTAGAACGCTACCTGTAATTTTAGAAACCTCGATTGTACTATTCCAACTGTTACCTCCATCTGTAGAGGTGAAGGAGAGCATGCGTGAAGTAGCATAACCGCTAATGGGAACAATGACTGTACCATTCGGCTGAACAAGAGGTTGACCTCCTAGTCCATGGGCTTTATCAAGAGTAGTTTGGGCTACTCCCCAGGAAATCCCTCCATCGGTAGAAGTGCTCATCAAAATCAAGCCACCTTTATCATCGTTGTCCCACTCAATATAGCAATGTCCATAGAACATACTTGTCGGGCTATTGTCACAAACAATCCAGTCTTTGTCGTAATAGGTACTGCCACCATTCACAACACGAAAGGGTTTGCTCCATGATATCCCTCCATCGGTTGAAAGATTGACGATTATCGTAGGGCTAGCAAGTGTATTCCCATTCCCAATGGACGCAATGCTCGAAATAATCCAGGTTTTATGCGCCGAATCATAGGCGACTGACGGATCGCTCACACGAGTATAAGGGCCGCCTGCAAATTGAGTTGTGCCAGGTAAAAAGCCATTTTTCCATGTAACGCCTTTATCAAAGGAAGTAGCCCAAGCGATATTGGAACTTGCTGCATCGATGAAGCGGCCTGCCTGGAAAGCTGTAACGATGGTGGAATCAAAAGAAAATGAAGCCGGTTCTAGCTCTGTCTGGTGCTGGCTATTGCGGTTTGTATATGGATCGCTACTCAGTTGCAATGGCGACTTTCCAAAATTGGGGTTAGATGGAGTACCAAAAATCACCGAACTTCCTTTGGAAGCGAGTGGAATTATATGTGTCGTGATGAGTAAAAGGAGTAGAAGCGAAGGGGCTATGATGATGCCTGTGATTGTCAGCCTTCGATGCTGGGTAAATAGGAACATGCAGGACTTCTCCTGTAAACAGTTTTCTCTTAATGAAAAGAAACGGTTTACGGTTCGTATATTGGGATAATGATAGTACAATTATGTTAACATAGAAAGAAAAAGCTGGTTTACTCCGCTTTCCAAACCTGCACGGTTCTGTCCCAAGAAGCAGAAGCGATGTATGACCCTGTAGGTGCCCAAGCTACAGAATTTACCATATTATGGTGCCCGGAATATGTTAACACTTTCTTGCCGCTGAAAGCATCCCAAACCTGTACAGATGTATCTCCGTTTCCAGTTTTGATATTCCCGCCAGCAGAGACGATGCGATTTCCGATGGGTGACCACGCCACTGTTGCAACTCCATCGGTATGCCCGTTATATGTACGAACCAATTTTTTTGTTGTTGCATCCCAAACATAGACAAGATGTTCACCGCTCCCTCCGTTAGTCCAGTCACCGGTAGCTGAAGCTATAAACTTGCTGTCAGGAGACCAGGAAACAGACCGTACATAATTTTTATGCGGTAAAGTATAGATGAGTTTCCCAGTTGAAGAATTCCATATTTTCACAGTTTGATCGAAACTAGCAGAAGCGATGAATTTTGCATTAGGTGACCATGCGACAGATTTTACTACATCGGTATGACCCGACAATGTGATAGTAGGTGTCTGAAAGAATGGATCTCTGATAAGTACTAATTTATCATAGCCGCCTGTGGCGATGAATCTTCCATCGGGGGACCATACGACAGAGTTTACTCCATCTGTGTAATCGTCGAAGGTGAAAATGAAATTTTGATTTGCAGAATCCCAAATGCGAACAGTTTTATCATGGAATCCGCCTGCGGAGGCAATCTTAGTACCATCAGGAGACCAGGCGACGGACCAGACATAATCCTTGTGGAACGGGTATATAATCGATGGCCATCCTGCAAAGGCGCCCCAGATCTGAACAGTTGTATCAAAGCCGCCAGATGCAATCCGATATCCATCGGGGGACCATGCTGCAGTAAGTACTGGCCTTTTGTGTCCTGGATATGTGTAGAGAGCAGTCACTGGAGGACGAGACACAGTTTTTACACTTCCACCTAATAATCCCTCTGATTTTGCAATCCAGATGCCATTACTAACAATGCTTCCTACGGCTACGCCGGCTAATCCGAATAGAACTGCACGTCGTGAGAGACGACGTTGAGATTGAGTAGTAGATACAACAGATTGATTCGCCAGTTCCTGGTGGTTGGATGAACTTATATTTGTATGAATGTCTTCAATAGTATCGGTTTGAAAAGAAGGTGGAGTATTGTGAATAAGCACTGGAGGTGTCATGCCAACAGATATTGGTTGTGTACCAATAGATGGAAGCTCTGATACCTCTTCAAAAGAGATCGTTGAAGCAGAAGCAACAGGAAACACTATATTGCTAGCTTGCTGAAGGGCATTTGCAAAAGCTTGCACGGTTGCAAATCGCTGTTGTGGTTCTTTAGCAAGAGTTGTGAGTAGTACTTGTTCGACGTCAAGTGGAATTGCAGGATTTTTTTCGCGAATAGGAGGAGGTGGGTTTATCATATGTTGGGTAGCAATTTCGAGAACAGAACCTTGAAAAGGGCGATCTCCAGTGAGCCACTCATACACAACAATGCCGAGTGAATATTGATCACTAGCATAGCGGGGTTTACCATGGAATTGTTCAGGTGCCATGTAAGGGATAGTGCCGGCCATTTCCTTTGTGCTTTGGGAAATGGAACTTTGCGCAATCTGCACGAAGCCAAAATCACTCAACAGTAACTCGTTATTGCGTCCTAGTAACATATTCTCAGGCTTGATATCACGGTGAATAAACTTTTGGTTATGTGCAAACTGCAATGCGTCAGCTGTCTGTGTAACATAGGATACAACGGTTGCAAGCGATAGAATCGATCCTTTCGGGTGATGTTGTCGCAAAGTGCCATTAGGGGCGTAGACCATGACAAAAAAAGGAGTATGATCTTCAATGCCGAAGTCAAGCACACGTACAATATGGGGATGTTCTAAACGCGCGATTGTACGTGCCTCGTAACGGAACTTCTCTACATCGTTACTTGTTAATTCGGTATGGAGCAATTTGATTGCCGCTGGAGTTTTTAAATGAATGTGTATTCCAAGATAGACATCGGAAAAAGCGCCACGTCCCAGATGGCGTACCAGCTGATAATTTCCAAATTGCTGACCTATTTGGCCTGTCATTACGTGCTCCATCTAGGGGAACTTCTGGTTAATCCTACATTACTTTTACGCTGTCGAATAGAATTTTTAGCGCTCATCTTTTTTCTTACTTTCACAGGGGAGGAAAAGCCGTACTTGTTTATACGTCTAAGCTCGGTGCGTATAATGAGTACTTGAGATATTCAAGTATAACATGCTGTATGCCTAGGTTGCTCGAAAGATCAAGGTAGTTTGAAAGAGGTGAAGGAAAGGGAAATCGTCGAGGCTAAGTCATAATATCGAGCCTCGAGTAAGTTAAACTACGTAGATAATCTCAACTTACCAGAATTTTTGCTCCTAACAAATACGTTGTTCTACAGATGAACGAATACATTATTTTACGTACACTCTAATTGTGGGAGAATCTAACTTCTTCTGGCTGAATGAGATGAAGTGTTCCTTTCATAGAGGGGTGTAAACAAAGGAGCAAGGTTATGAGTCCGAATATACGGATCCATAAAGATCTGGTGGTGGAGAGTCACCAGGGTTTACAGTATAACAAGAAGCAATCCCTCACATCGCACCAATCGAGCAGTGAGATGAGCTGCATAGAGCTTGCTTCACATTGTGTGGGAGAAATACACAATTTTCGCCGGGGAGAGTTAAGTAGCGAAAAGTACAGTGTCGAGCTGTTGCGGCGGGCGACGGTGCAAGGGGAGCAGGAAGCCCGCGTATGGATACAGCAATGCTTTAGTGAGCTAGTCTTAAGCTGGTTGAGTAGTCATCCAAAACGAGAGGCTGCTTGTGAGCTAGATAGTGAAGAGAATTATATTGCTCGGACTTTTGAACGCTTCTGGCAGGCTACTGCATTGACGCAGCACATTGAATTTAACTCGTTAGCTGGGGCATTACACTACTTGCAGACATGTCTGAATGGAGCTGTAATAGATACTCTGAGAGCTAACTCACTATCAAAAGAAATTCCTTTGCAGGAACCTAATGAACCAGGAGAATTGCAAAGTGAAGACAATTTTGAGAGTAATGATGTTTGGGATAGCTTAATAAAGGTAATTCCCAATGGTAAGGAACAAAGACTGGCGTACCTGCTCTTTCATTGTGGCCTTAAACCCAGGCAAATTCTACGCTTCTGCCCACAGGAGTTCAGTGACCTGCACGAGATATATCGTCTACGAAGCAACTTGATGAATCGATTGGCACGAAATGCGGATCTTCTACGTTGGCAAATACATTAAGTGGATTATCATGGTCGATGAGGACGAGATCCTTCGCTGCGCTCAGGATGACAATCGAGGGAATAGGAACCGCCTTTTCATGCTGAGCGAAGCATCTCTGATTCACTTTCCATTGTTATGAGACGCGGACTCTTCGTGCTTGTCTAGTATCTTTTCATGAGTGGGGAGAGCGTGACGTCTTCGAATGTGAAACCAGTTCAAAAGGTAAGCAAGTGTCAAGAAAACGAATAGCATGTTACGTGCCGATACAATTTGAATGAAGCCAGGTAGATAAGGTATTCTAGCAGAATCAATAATGCGAGTATAGAAGTAGGGATAAATAATGGTGGTTAGAAGTGAGATACCTCCCCAGACAACTAACCAGAGTACATCAAAAGCTCCACTATAAGCAAGCAAAGGAATGACCCAGATCAGGTATTGCGGACTGAAGACTTTACCTGTGGCGATGAAAATAAGCAAGAGGGCAATACATGTCTGGACTATGTCTAACTTTCCACGCCATAGCAGGTAGATGGAGTAGATATATCCGGCGATAAAGAGTATTTCTGAAAGGTTGGAGACGGCACCTCCAAGTACACTGACTATGTTGATGGATCCGAAAGTGAATACTATGTGAACAGGGAAGCCAATGAGTGTACCTAGCCAGAGAAGGGTACTACCGATAGATTCAACCTGTAGCGGACGATTTGCAAAGTAACTCAGCTGGCTCAATATAGCCCCTTTGAAGTTGAAAATTGCGAAGAAGCCAGTAATCCCCAGTACCAGGCTAAAGAAGAGCAATGTATTTTTCCAATGCCAGTATCTTATACTAAGCAGCGTGTGCCAAAGCTCTAGCGGTAAAGACTTTAGGGTAGATACTTGTTCCGAGATATAGATGCTGTGCCGATCTTGCTGTTCTGCGATGAAAAGTGCTGGAAGAAAGAGGATTGGATATATTTTGATTAAGAAGCCAAAGGCTAGCACGATATATGCAAATGTCCAATATTTTCGTTCGGCTGCAATGAGACACAGGAGTGTAAGCGCTGCTGGCACAAGGTCAAAACGTTCCTGGACTAGAGCCAAGACTCCTATGAATATATAGAATACAAGTGCAAGCGCTGAACCACGTGGACCAAAGCGAAGAAGTAACCAGTAGATGAATATAGAAACCAAAGCCATCAATACCGCAAAAACCAGCTGGTAATAGAGTAGTGGAGCGAAGATTGGCAGCGAGAAAATGATTAGCGCGAGAGGTGGGTATTCAAGCGGAAGCATGTGTAAAGGTGGCTGGACTTCCGTCGAGATATGCAAAAATGAACATTGAGCGGCTGGAAGAAATTGTGCTCCAGTACTTCCCATCCAATAGGTCAGCGCATAACATTGATAGCGTGCCGGGTCAGTATTCAGCCACAAAAATTGCCAGGAAGTGAAATAGAACATAAGCATGTTAATGGCGATGATCGGCAAATAAGCTATTATTCCATGGCGTGCAAGCAAAGCATTCCAGAATGTTGCTCTTTGCTTTTTTGTTTCAATGGTCTTCGTGACCGTCTCCTGTTTCACTGACATCCACTGATGTCTCTATTCGGTGGCCTGTGGCCCACCTTTCAGTTGGAAGTTGGGGCGCAGCTCCAAACCCCAGGTTAAGGGAAGCGGCCCTTAACAATCCCGCTTCAAAGTTGACACTCTCATTTGCCCGATGCTAGAATCAAATATAGTGAGCTTTTACGCAACATAGCTTTTTTATTTGTAGCATATACCTTGCTATACGAGTGGACAAATGGGCAAGTAACGCTCAAATGTATATCTATGTAGCGTAAACAATGGAAGAATTATTTCGGAAGGACACTTACGATTGGCAAGTAAAAGTTATAACGAAACAAAGACACTTAAAGTGGGAGATATTGCCCCTGATTTTAAGTTAAAGACTGCTAAGAAGGATGAATGGCATTTGGCTGACTTTCATGGTAAGAAAAATGTTGTATTAGCCTTCGTTCCCTATGCTTTTAGCAGTGTGTGTTCTACACAATTACCTTCCTATGAGGCAGAGCTTGCACGCTTTCGGGACTTTAATACCGAGGTAGTTAGCGTGAGTATGGATAGTGCCTATTCTTTGAATGCCTGGTCAAAATCGATAAATGTAACATTTCCTTTGCTCTCAGATTTTTATCCACAAGGGCAAGTTGTAGATCTTTATGGTGTTCGAAATCGCGGAGGGTTTCCTGATCGTGCTGTGTTTGTTATTGATAAGGGTGGAGTTATTCGCTATATTGAGGTTCTGGAAAGTCCAGGCGATTTACCTGATAATGATGAACTGTTCGAGACATTACAGAAATTGGCCTGATAGAGGAGCTCGAAAGTACATTTCTTCAAGGATCTAGAACTATTTTATTTGCAGTGATGAAGGTTTCGCTGCCAGTTTTTTTCACTTGACATTAGAATAACAGTATGCTATATTTATTATAGCAATTAGCTATTAGTTGATAAAAAGGAATTGATAGACCGCGATTGAGAAATGCTATGAATAGCCTTTCAAATACCATTTTATCGCTATTACTCGATCCTAACGTGATATTCCTGTTGTTTATTGTTGCATTAATCGGGGTATTCGTTGAGGTATCGCATCCTGGAGCGATCATTCCAGGGGTTGTTGGAAGTATAGCTTTAATACTCTTCTTCTTTGGGGCCTGGTTTCTATCTCCAAACTGGGCTGGACTAGTGTTCATGACATTAGCTTTTGTGCTACTTCTTCTCGACGTCAAATTACCCGCACATGGCATACTTACACTAGGCGCTGTCATTTCTCTTATTGCTGGGGCTTTCCTTTTTTTCAATGGTGGTCAGTCTTCCCAAGGACCACAGCTCAACCCCATGCTTGTGTTTGCAATGGGTGGGCTAGTCGGCATAGTTGGACTATATATTGTCACTTTAGTAGTGCGAACCCGACGACGATCTGTTAAAACGGGAACGGAAAGTATGATTGGCGCTACTGTCATTGCATCGACTCCACTTCAGCCTGTGGGACGTGTGAATTATAGAGGTGAAGATTGGACCGCAGTACTTGACGATCCATCCATCTCGGTCGATCCAGGCACTGAGGTGCAGATTGTCGGAGTTGAGGGTTTGCTGGTACATGTACAACCTGTTGTTGATAAACTCTCAGATTCGGCCCCTACATATATCGAGGGGTCATAAAGGAGGAGTTCCATGGAAGCCATTGTGGCACTTATTATCGTAGCACTAGTGGTAATAATTGTGCTCATGCTCCTTTCCTCGGCTATACGTGTAGTACAGCAATACGAGCGGGGCGTGATTTTTGTGCTTGGAAAATTGACCGGCGCTAAAGGGCCTGGAATATTCCTTGTCCCGCCATTTATTACACGTATGACAAAGGTCGATCTACGTGTCGTCACATTAACAGTCCCGCCACAAGAAGTAATTTCTCGTGATAATGTGACAATAAAAGTCACTGCTGTAGTCTACTTTTATGTAGTAGATCCGGTTGCGGCTGTTGTGAATGTGATGAACTACATGCAAGCGACAACGCAGATTGGTCAGACAACTCTGCGTAATGTACTTGGCCAATCGGATCTGGATGAATTGTTGTCCCAGCGCAATAAGATCAATCGCGAGCTGCAGACCATCATTGATGAGCATACAGAACGTTGGGGTGTTAAGGTGACTGCTGTAGAAATCAAAGATGTTGAATTGCCGTCTACTATGCAGCGTGCCATGGCAAAGCAGGCCGAGGCAGAGCGTGAGAAGCGCGCAAAGATCATTCACGCCCAGGGTGAACTACAGGCTTCTGCTCAACTGGCACAGGCTGCTCAAGTGATCGGTTCACAGCCTGCTACGCTACAACTGCGTTACCTTCAAACGCTGACAGAGATAGCTGTTGAGAAAAACTCAACTATCATTTTTCCACTACCCATTGATCTCGTTGAGCCTTTGCTAGGAATTTTGAAGCATCGTGCAGAAGCAACTTCGGTTAATGGATATGAAGGGGGATCTGCTCCTCCAACTGATGGATACGAGATACCTGTTTCCTCTCAACCACCTAAATCAGAATAGACGTACTGAAAGAAATGTTGAAGTGGCTGTGTCCAAAGACAAATGACACAGCCACTTCAACATTCGTACGTTTTAATCCGTTACTCCCTGTTTGCTATGCAAGTATTCAGCACAGATATTGTAGGTTTCTTCTGAGATCAAGCCTCTGGACATGTAGTGATTTAGCATTATATCGAGTTTCAAAATGCTAATCAGATTAAATCCTCTTCGTCTTAAGCGCTCAGTTGCTCCGTGCTCACGATCCACCAGAACAATTACGTCCTTAACCTTGAGCTTATTCTCTTCAAGTAACTCTGCTGTTTCGAGGACGCTACTGCCTCTGGTAATCAGGTCGTCGATAATGAGGGCGGTATCACCCATGTTAAAGCGACCCTCTATGCCACGTTTGCCTGTGCCTTCAGGTCGAACACGCGCATAAATCATGGGGATATTCGTCTCTAATGAAAAGGCAGTTGCCAAGAGTAACCCTCCGACGGGAACACCTGCGACAACAGCAAAGGGATGAGCACGCGCGCGACGTAAAGATTGAGCGAGATTGATTTCCTGTTGCATGAGTTTGCTTGCAACACGCAATGCGGTTGGGTTACTGATAAGAACTTTGGGATTAACAAATACGGGGGAGCTAACTGCTGATTCGCTGACTGTGAAATTTCCGAATTGCACTCCGCCAAGATCGAACAGTGTTTGGGCCAACCACAAATTATCCAGAGTCTGCTCTTTCGCCACCTCTCAGCATCCTTTCTCTTTTTGATAAGGCTAATACTCAGTATATCATAGATTGTTGTGTCTTGAAACAGTTTTCGATGGCCTGTCATCAAACTTGCATCAACATTCCTCGTATGATACGCTGTTGCGCGAATAATAATGTAAAAAAATATACTGCAAATAGTTGGGTGAATATATGCCGATAGTAAGTGTTGTACAGGTTGGGAAGTCGTTTGGAGCCGAGCGCATCTTCGCGGGTGTGAACTTTCAAATAAACGAACAGGATCGAATTGGCCTTATTGGTCCGAATGGCGCTGGAAAGTCAACTCTGCTTAATATACTGGCAGGTCGAGAAGAACCTGATGAAGGAGCAATTGCAGTTGCACGCAATACGCGTATTGGTTATTTGACTCAAGATACAGATTTTCAACCAGAACATTCGCTAAGAGAAGAGATGCTTAGCGTTTTTGCCAAAGTCCGTGAGTGGGAGCAAGAGCTAGGCGAGCTTGCACTCGAACTGGCCAGTCCAGATGCTCAAAATGATACTGTGTTACATGAGCAATTGTTGAACAGGTATGATGAATTACAGACAAGCTTTGAGCATCTGGGTGGATATACCTATGAGAATAGGATTGACCAGGTATTAGATGGCCTGGGCTTTACCCGCGAACAGCAAGAAGCGTCAGTTGAGTACTTGAGTGGTGGGCAGCAAACAAGAGCTTCATTGGCTAAGCTACTCCTGCAAGAGCCAGATTTGTTGCTTCTGGATGAACCAACTAATCACCTTGACCTGACTTCGCTTGAATGGCTGGAAACGTATCTATTAAGCTGGAAGGGCGCTATGATTATAGTTGCCCACGACCGTTACTTCCTGGATAAAGTAGCGGCGCGTATGATTGAACTGGCCTTTGGACGCATCGAGGAATACCCAGGAAACTATACGAGATACCTGCACTTGCGAGAAGAGCGGATGGAGCGTCGAATGCGCGAGTATGAGGCACAACAGGCTCATATTGCCCATACTGAGGAGTTTATTCGTCGTTACAAGGCAGGCCAGCGCAGCCGGGAGGCAAGGGGCCGTCAAAAATTGCTTGATCGATTAGAACGTGTTGAACGCCCTTTGGATTTTCCTGAAATGCAATTTGAATTCAATACTGTCATGGAGAGTGGTCATGTTGTAATTTCAACCCAGAAGTTAGTTATAGGCTATCCTCCTGCAGAACATCAGCAAGAACCGTCCGTGCTGGTTCGTGTTGCTGACCTGGAACTGTTACGCGGTGATCGAGTTGGATTGCTAGGACCCAATGGGTCTGGCAAAACAACGCTGTTACGTACGATGATTGGGGAAATAGCGCCAATCAGTGGGCAAGTTTATCCTGGCCACAATGTACGCATTGGATATTACTCACAAACACACAGCGGATTGAATCCAGATAGGACTATTGTTGATGAGATACGACAAATGAGCGCCTTGAGCGAAGATGCAGCCCGTAGTTTCCTAGCTCGCTTTCTCTTTACAGGTGATGATGTTTTTAAGCCTATTAACGCACTCAGCGGTGGTGAGCGAAGTCGTGTAGCGTTAGCAAAGTTGACGTTGCAAGGTTCGAATTTTTTAGTCTTAGATGAACCGACGAATCACCTCGACTTGCAATCACGTCAATTTCTAGAAGAGATACTGAATGAATTTGAGGGCACATTACTCTTTGTCTCGCATGATCGCTACTTTGTCGATAGACTGGCAACCAAAGTATGGGTAATCGAAGATGGAGTGTTAGTCCCGTATATGGGTAATTATTCCGAGTATCGAACACGCAAGCGACCAATTGTGCTTGAGATTCCTTCACCACCGAAGATTAGTGAGAATAAGCGTGAATCAAAAATACCTCGTTCTTCCTCAAGAACGGGAGGCAAGAAAAGCGCAAAAATGAAAGTTCGCACGGTTGAGGATGTGGAGCATGACATTGAGAAAGCTGAAGCACGTGTAAGCAATTTAGAAGAGGATCTAGCGGAAGCTGCTCGTAATGCTGATGCTACGCAATTGACGCAACTTTCTGCTGATTACGAACAGGCGAGGATGAGAGTGGAGGAGTTGCTTTTTGAGTGGGAACAACTCGCGAAGACTGTGTAGGGGTTCAATGAATTGCGCCCAGCAACGAGAAATGCTCTCCCTAGATAGGTGCAATGAATGCGGATTAACAAAATAGTAGGGATACCATGAAAACCACAGAGGGCCGATAATGATTTTTAACACAATAGGGGGGATATCGTGAAATCCACAAGGGCCGATAAATCGGCGATGGGCGCGATACATCGGCCCCTACAGAATTCCCGAGATATGACATTATTTGGGTTTTCGTCGTACACCTATGATGATTCCACTGAGCAGACCGCCAATAGCAAGCAATAAGGGTAAAATAGCGGCGGCAACTAGCCAGAAGCCGAGGAAAAGGACTGGCACGATAAGTGGAGGGAGTGCGATTACTCTGTTTATTAGCCAATGGTATCCAAACCTGTATAATCCTCCCAACATACCAAGTGCAAGCAGGCTGGTAGCTAGAGTGAGCGAGAAACGTTTTATGCCATAGAGATAGGCTCCGCGTGCAGCATTTACACACAAAATCGCCAATGCGCCGCTTTCTAAGAGGAACGCAATGATGTTGGGTAGTTGCGGTTTAATAATAAGAATCGAAGCACCAATTGTGCCCACGAACAAAGCAGAGATCTGAATAATTGCGCCGATAAAGAAAGATTTGACCCCACCTTGTTTACCTGCAGAAGTAGATGTTGATTGTGATCTTGCAGCTTGTTCCCCATGTGAATTTCTTGCCAGGTTTGAAAGAATCGCATCTCTTATATCTAAGGCTTCAGGGTTGTTTGGATTGAGAGCGATTGAGCGCTCAATTGCGGTAGAAGCTTCATGAAACTGACCCATATTTGCCAATAGCGTAGCACAGATACTCCAACCAAGGGCATTGCTAGAATCCAACTGTACTACCTGGTTTGCGACAGCTAAAGCCTCTTGAAAGTAACCTGTTGTTCCTAAAAGCTGTGCTTTAAGTATGAGTGCGTCGATGTAGTCTGGAGCAAATTGGAGAATATTCTCGATAGTATCGAGCGCTGCAGGGATATTTTGTGTTTGAACTTGTTGTCGCGCTTGATTTAACAGCTTCTCACAGTGATTTCTGCGGTTCTGCTCTAAAATCTCAAGTGAATTTTGCCCTGATGTTGAAGGGGATATTTGTGGGCTCGCGATACTTATTGAAGATTGTGGAAAATACTCTGCGGCCTGGTTGCTCATAGGTGGTGAGGTTATTGGATAATAATTTGCAGCAGAAGATAGGGTCGAAACAGATATGCTTTCTTGCCTATACTCAAATGATGGCATAGCACCTATGAGTACAATGGGCCGATGCTCCTGTCCGAACACTTGTGGTCGATGCTGTTCATCCAGGGAACTCAAGAGAAAAGCATGCAAGTTTTGAAGTGTAGTCTGTCCTGAGATTGGATCGGTGGCCGGACCGCTAAGACCTACAATTATTTTATAGAGCAACTTCCCAATGTTTTTTTCGCCAACTTCCGACGCGTACTCATTTCCCCGGCACGAGCAATACAGCAAACGACCCTGCGTTTGTTTCAAAGCATTTTGCAACAATGGACCAGGTAATGGCTTGAAATCAAATGGTGAAGCCTTACGTCTGTTCCAGGTTGGACCTGTTTGGAAGCAATCAACTACAAGCACTATTTGTGCTGCACGACTGTGTAGAATTGTCTGGTTGAAGAGTGAGTGTAGAGATAGAGCTGTCACAGGTTGCGATATATGCGTATTTGCAAAAGCTAGATATCCTTCTCCATTTGTTTCATCTAGAAAGGTATGCCCCGCGAAGTAGATAAAAACAAGGTCATCGTGACCTGCTATATTCAAACATGATTGGTTGATCAAGGATTCTGCAAGTTTAGAGGTAGCCTGTTCTCCCAGCAAAAGTTGTACATTTGAAGGATTCCAATTGCCACCACGGCTATTAACAAGCCATTGAGCGAGCGCTCTAGCGTCGTTTTGCGCGAACTGCAAAGATCTAAAGGTTGTATCTTGATAATGATTGATGCCTATGATTAATCCCAGGTGTTTACCCACTGTATATCTCCCTGACACGTTTTGATTGCTTAGTCCCAACTTGGGATTCTGTAGGGGCGAGGGTGTCTGGGTGGATGTGGGGTGGGCCTTCATGGTCGCCCGTGGATGGGCGTGAGGCCCGTTTATCGACGAGCCAGAATCTCCAGGCGAACCATGGCGGGCGACCATGAAGGCCCACCCTTCCCTGCACCACCACCCTCGCTCCTACGGACATCGATCAGCTTTTCTCAGGTTGATGTCTGTCGGGGGATACCCTACATTCCTGCGAAGGACTATCTCTCTGCACTATTAAGTATTGTATGCTAGATGATTGAAAACGGGTAATCGTATAGGAGAAACAGGTACTTTTGGAGAAGTAAGTCGCTAACAAAGAGCTAGAGGTGCCTTTATGATATACTCAAAACGATTTTTCGATCAATTCGTGTTAGTTATATGAAGGACTTCGTACTAATGCCTCGGATTATTGGTATTACTGGAAATATTGCCTGTGGCAAGACAGCTGTTGGTCATATGTTGTTAGAGTTAGGCGCCGAGCGTTATATTGACGCGGATGCAGTAGTTCACAAGCTTTATCAAAGTGGTCAAGCTATTGCAGTCAAAGTTGCTGAAACTTTTGGCCCTGGAGTAGTTGCTGCAAATGGTGATATTGATCGTAAAGCTTTAGGAACTATCGTATTTCAGGATACTGAAGCGATGCGTTCCCTCGAGGCGATTGTGCATCCAGCAGTCGGGCAGGCTTTGGCAAACGAATTAGCTGGTGTAAGTCCCACCGGTATAGTGATTATTGATGCAGTGAAACTTTTGGAAGGTGGCTCTGGCAAGTTGTGTCAGAGTAAGTGGATGGTTATTTGCCCACAGGAACTTGAGTATGAACGATTAATCACAAGAAACAATCTCAACCCTGAGGAAGCCTGGGCACGTATCAAAGCTCAACCTTTAGTGGATGAGAAACTGTCGCTCGTTGACGAAGTAATTGACAATAGTGGCTCTTTAGATGAAACGCGTAGACAAGTTGTAGCGGCTTACGAACGATTTTGTAAGCGATTTCCAGCGTAGGCAAGAGGATACATGCATTCCATGATATTTATCCGTCGACTTGTATTTGTATTGTTGCTTGTTTTCATGTCAGGAGCAGGTTGGCTCTTGCATGAAATGATATTAGCACCGAGTAAATCTACGAAAGAGATTTCCACTGTTGTGCCTTCACTACTACATTCGGGGAATGTGCCAATCTCATCGCAATTGGGGACCTCAACGAACAATAATCCTGAAAGGGATTTTGCGTTAAATTCAGTAAAATCCAACCGGCTCAAATTAACGGCTGGTTTGCATCCGGGACGTGGACAAGCAATTCCAGCAGCTGCGAATGTAACTGCGTTGCCAGTGAAAGATGTAAGCTTTTATAACTGGCGTGGTGAGCTACTATCAGGGTGGTTGGCCCTTAATACATCCGAAGCTCCAGTGATTTTATTGACGCATGGGACTCCTGGTAATCGTCTGTCAATGTTGCAAAGAGCAGCTTTCCTTTATAAACATGGTTATAACGTGTTGCTGTTCGATTTTCAGAGTTATGGATTGAGCCAGGGTGTGATGTCAACGCTTGGGATGGTGGAGTCGGAAGATATTGTTGCTGCAATTTCATTTCTGCATGGTCTACCTGATACGATGTACAGTAAAATAGGCGTCTTAGGGCTATCGATGGGAGCAACGGCAGGGGTGCTAGCCGCATCACGTTCAAGTGACATTCAAGCTCTGGTCGCTGAAAGTTGCCCTTTAGATGCGACGCGAGTCTCAGATGATGTGCCTGATGAAGCATCACGCGAAGCAGATCGACAGTTGGTGGAAGAAGTTTATGGCGTTGATATTACCCAGGCACGTCCAATAGATTATGTAAATAAACTTGCTGGTCGTACCGCTATCTTTTTTATTAATGGAGATGCTGACAATATAACCCCTCTACCAGGAATGCAGGCTCTTTACCAGGCTGCGAGCAATCCAAAGCAGTACTGGGTAGTGCCAAATGCCGGTCATGCGCAATCATTCGCAACTGATCCTGATGGATATATGCAACGTGTAGATGCATTCTTCGACACCTATCTTGGTTATGCGTAAGATTTAACAGTTTTTGAGCACTATTGTAAATATGATGGAAATGGTGCAAATGCTATTGACAGCGTAGGTATGGATGCGTATAATTTGCGCATCCATTATTGTACATAAACCCCGCGATAAAAGCTAAGATATCTCTTATGATCATATTTTTCAATTGCGGGGCCTAAGCTGAGCAATACATTTCGAATTTAGTGAGGTTTACAAGGAAAAATACGTAGTATTCGTATGGAAGACAAGCTGCACAATAAAACAGGCAGCATCCTTAGTTGTCTCACGATATTAGTAGAAATTTTGTATTGCTGAAGGAGGCTAACTACAAAATGAAAAGAAGTTGGTCACGTATTTTTGCCCTGACAATGGGTATTCCCTTGTTCCTGGCTATACTCGCTGCCTGTGGTTCAGGCACGACAAGTGGTGGGTCTACACCAGCTGCCACGACTTCGGCTACCGTCAAGATTGGAACAGATTTGCCGGTATCCGGTAAAGACACGAGTAGCGGAAAACCCGCCCAGGATGGCGCTCAACTGGCCGTTAACCAGGCCAATGCTAATCACACAGTTACCGGGGTTACTTTTGTATTCGATCCTAAAGATGACGTAGGTCCGAGTGGCACGCACGACCCGACGGTGGGCGCAGCAAATGTCACGGCATTGGTTGGCGATGCCGAGGTGGCCGGTATGGTTGGACCGTTTAACAGTAGCGTGGCGAAGGCAGAAATGCCAATCACCAACCAGGGTCCCCTGGCCCAGATTAGCCCTGCCAACACCAATCAATGCCTGACCAAGGACACGGCCGCCTCTGGCTGCAGCGGGAAAAACGATCTGCTCCCGACCCTGCGTCCCACAGGCAAGGTCAACTACTTCCGCGTTGCGACGACCGACGACCACCAAGGACCAGGAGCGGCTGACTATATGGCCAAGCTGAACTACAAAAAGGTCTATGTCATCGACGATGCGGAGACAGTACTCGGTCATGCTAGTGAGCCAGGCACGACTACCTCGTATGTATCGCTACTCACGCAGATCGCCGCGACGCATCCCGACTTAATCTACTTTGGAGGGGTTGACTCCACGGGTGGTACGCTGGTTCGCCAGCAAATGAAGCAGGTACCTGGACTGCAGAATCTCCCTTACTCTGGTGGCGATGGCATCGTGACTCCGTCATTTGCCAATACTATTCAACCGCTGGGCGGTGGTCCGTCCTTTGGTACGACTGCGGTGGTAGATTCGACAGTTAGTAAGAATCAGATTGCGGCGACCTTCCGTCAACAGTACGCAGCGGCCTTTCCAAGCGATCCCCTCAATGTCTACAGTGGGCGCTGGCAAATGGCGCGAAGGCTCCCACGAGTTCCAGTGATTCGGCTGGTGCGCAAACTTTCCGCACGGCGGTCATTGCCGCTGTCCAGGCCGCTGCATGGGATGGCGTCACCGGGCATCAGAGCTTTGATTCAAATGGCGATACCCAACAGAAGATCATCTCGATCTATAAGCTGGGCCTGAATACCTCGGGTAAGCCAGACTGGATTTACGCATCAGCAATTAATATAGCGTAATATTCGCTGGCGATGTTGTCGTACAAAGTATCAAGGTTAGATAGTTCAGATCATTGTGTAGCCTGATGAAGTAAAGAAAGGGGAGTAGTCGGCAGAATCTCTATCTGTAAGGCTGCTCCCCTACTTGCTACATAGAAAGATGGCATCTAGCGTCAGCTATGGAAGTGAATTGCCACCTATGCGCAGGCGGTGCGAACTGTTGACGCGTTTTCCCTAATCAGTTACAATTAGGACTATGAGAACAGATGAGTGCGAAGCACTAGCTATGTAGCGGCCTTGGGAGAATGAGTAAGAACAGCAAAGGTAGCGTTCCTGAATGGATATCTGGATCTGATTATTTAGCAGAAAGGTGGGAAACTGTGACACTGTTATTGCAGGAACTGGTCGTTGGTATTACCACTGGCGCTATCTACGCGCTGATTGCGCTTGGGTACACGATGGTGTATGGCATTATCGAACTGATTAATTTTGCCCATGGCGATGTCTTCATGATTGGTACATTCATCTGTATTTCTATTTTCGGTTTGTTTGGTATTACTAACTCATCAGCAGCGCCTACGGGGATAAGCCTTGTAAGCGTGCTCGTCATAACTTTGCTCGGAGCGATGGTGTTGTGCGCAGTGCTGGGGGTCGTAATAGAACGTTTTGCATATCGTCCTCTCAGGAATGCGCCTCGCCTCGCTCCATTGATCTCAGCTATAGGTGTATCGTTAATACTTCAGGATGTTGGGAAACTGTGGAAAGGCATCACGATTGTACCATTCCCACAAATTCTTCCGCAGAATACCTACTATATTGGACCTATAAGTTTCAGCAGCGTCGATATCCTGGTAATCATTGTCGCGGCTGTGATGATGATTAGTCTTCAATGGCTGGTTACACGTACCCGCATAGGGCGCGCTATGCGTGCTGTTGCGCAAGACCGTGAGGCAGCAGCCCTCATGGGTGTAAATGTGAACCGTATTATTGCGGTTACATTCTTTATTGGCGCTGCACTTGCAGGCGCAGCTGCACTGATCTGGGGTTTAAAGTACGGGAATACGAATTTCACGCTTGGATTTACATTGGGATTATTTGCCTTCACAGCTGCGGTACTTGGAGGCATTGGCAACCTGGTTGGCGCCATGCTAGGGGGTGTATTGATAGGTGTAGTCGAGGCGTTGGCTTCCCTTATTTGCGATTCTACCCAATCCGGATGCCCCATTGGCCTACCACATGGGGGTGCTGCCTGGCATGAGGCCGTTATTTTCGTTATTCTGATACTGATCCTGGTATTTCGGCCCAGTGGCCTTCTTGGTCAACAGACGCCTGAGAAGGTCTAAAGGAAACTGGTTGACTCCGGTTTTGGAAAAGTATTCTGTCAGAAGCGAGGTGATGCGAACGTGGCTATAGCAAATACGCTTGTTCCGGCGCGCGATACTCGTGCGCTCTTGATCAAATGGATCGTAGGGCTGCTGGTGCCTTTAGCCGTCTTTACTTTTATATGGAGTGGTGAAGCGATCATCAATCAATCGCTGCTTACTATTCTCGGCTTTGGGGGTGTCTCCGATATCTCGATACTCATTCAGATAACTCTATTTATTCTCATTTTCTATGTTACAGTGATTACGCTTGTAGGCTATCTTGTAGCTGCTGATAGCGGACTGCGAGGCATGATCGGGGTGTGGGTCGATATTGCGGTGTATGCGTTGCTACCACTCTTTCTAGTGATCAGCCAGGGTCTGATTATTGGCCTTACTGTGTCCGCGATTATCTGGGTGATTTACTTCTCTGTGCGCGGTCGTGTATACAAGGCGCTCAACTATACACCTCCCACTCCGTTGCTGCATGTGAAAGTTCTCGACGCTGAGCAACGGGTTGAAGTAAAGAACCGGGGGATCATGGGGAGCTTCTGGTTTAGTATCGCGTTAGCAGTTACCTGGCTAATTGTTGATCTCATCTTTTACATTAGTGGTCAGTTGCCAACATCTCTGTTGATCTGGGTGATAGTGCGTACGCTCTTGCTGCCTGTTGCCGGTTATTTTCTGGGGCGACTCGCAGGGACTATTGCCTTGCGACGGACCGTTGTTGCAAAGAGCAATGATAGTGATAGAAGTCCTACAAATGGAGATGGCTCTCTCATAGACCAACGCCAGTTAGAGAAACTATCTACGACGCGTGTTCGTGAAGAAGCGATGGACCTGGTTCCTAACGATCTGCCACTGCGCAGTACCGGCGCACAGCGTTTCTTTCTGATTCTACTCGTTGCCTTCGTCCTGTTCTATCCTGTCATCGACCCTTTCTTGTTTGGTTTTGGTACAAACGGCCGGCTAGCTGGATATGGCGATGCTGGATATTATGTAATACTGGCGCTTGGTCTGAATATTGTTGTAGGTTTCGCAGGATTGCTCGATCTGGGTTATGTGGCATTTTTTGCTATTGGGGCATATACCTGGGGTATATTCGGATCAACGCAGTTGACTAACGTGTTAAACATCGCACCCATTAACCCGCACCTTTTGTCAGCGCTCTTCTGGCCGATGATAATTGTGGCCGCACTGGTAGCAGCGCTATTTGGTGTGCTGCTTGGAGCGCCGACACTGAGACTACGCGGGGATTACCTGGCGATTGTGACGCTTGGTTTTGGTGAGATCGTGCCGATTGTCTTTTTGGAACTGGATCAGTATACAAACGGCACCAATGGCATTGTTGGTGTCCATTCACCGTCTTTTTTCGGCGTCACCTGGTCCCTCTTTACGCCAACTCCCTACTACTATCTGATACTGGCGTTGATTGCGTTTTCAATCTTTGTGAATGTACGGCTGCGCGATTCTCGTTTAGGCCGAGCCTGGATTGCCATCAGAGAAGATGAAATTGCGGCGGCCTCTTCGGGAGTCAACCTGGTTTCGACCAAACTGTTTGCTTTTGCTATGGGGGCGTTTTTCTCAGGCATCGCGGGTGCTTTTCACGCCGCCAAGTTGGGTCAAGTATCTCCCGATAACTTTGGTTTTGGCGATTCTGTGCTCTACCTTTCTATGGTAGTCATCGGAGGTATAGGCAGTATCCCCGGTGTGATTGTTGGTGCGCTGATTGTCTACACTCTGAACGTGTTTCTGCTGGCACAACTCGATACGTTTGCCACCGATCCAACCAGCGTCTTCTTTGGATTGAAAAATGCGATTGTCCACTTTGTTCCTGGTTTCACTTACGGCAATATTCGCAACCTGATCTTCGGTCTCGTTCTGGTCGTGATCATGATCTACCGGCCAGAAGGGCTGATACCCAGCGCGCGCAGACGGCGCGAGTTGCATGTGGTGGAAGAAGAGGGAGTGGAAGTAGGTTCTATGGCTGCAGTGCCTGGGTCGCCTGGCTTTGAATCGGAGGTGCGTGTTGAGTAGTAGCGAGAAAGGGGTTAGCTATGGGCGTTGAAATGGCAAATGGTGCCCTGCTAAAGTTAAACAAGGTCTCCAAGCATTTTGGTGGCCTAGCGGCGGTGCAAGATCTTGATATTGAGGTCAAGCCAAGGGAGATTATAAGCGTAATAGGACCAAATGGCGCAGGTAAGACGACTGTTTTTAATCTTATAACCGGTATTTATCGTCCATCTTCAGGCGATATACTTCTTGCCGGACAAACCCTCAATGGTCTGAGTCCTGATAAAGTTCTTAAGCGCGGTATTGCGCGCACTTTTCAGAACATTCGCCTCTTTAATAATATGACAGTGCTAGAAAATGTGCTTGTTGGGGAACATACGCGACTTAAGGCGGGTGTTCTAGGTGATGTCTTTCGCCCTCCAAGGGTTGTACACGAAGAAGATGAAGCACGTAAACGCGCTATTGAACTTCTGAGTTTCTTTGGTTCTGAGCTGGTTGATAGACAGGAAGAATATGTACTTAACCTCCCCTATGCTTACAGGAGGCGTGTCGAGATTGCGCGAGCGCTAGCTTCCAATCCCAACTTACTTTTGCTGGACGAACCGACTGCGGGTATGAACGAGGCAGAAACACTGGATGCAGTAAAGTATGTCCGGCGGTTGCGCGATGAGTTACATCTGACCATTTTATTGATCGAGCATAAGCTGGCTGTGACTATGGGCATGTCTGATCGTATCTATGTACTCGACTACGGGCGCAAAATTGCAGAAGGCCTGCCTGAAGATGTTCGGCGCGATGAAAAAGTTATCGCTGCCTATCTGGGTACACCGACGAAGAGGGGACAAGAGCAAGAAGGTGTTGAGTAGAGCTGTTAAGGATAAGTTAATGAGAAACTCTATGGTGGTAGCCCTGGATTGTATCACAGTAGGAGAAGCGTAAAATGACAAGTGCTGATATTTCTCCCTCTACTTCTGGTGAAAATGTAGCAAAGGCGACAAGTACTACAATGCTACGACTTACCGATGTAGATACTTATTATGGACCAAGCCAGGTCTTACGTAAGGTTTCGCTCGAAGTGGATAAGGGCGAGATTGTTTGCTTGCTGGGAGCAAATGCAGCGGGCAAAACAACTACGATGAAAACTATCTTTGGTCTTATTCATCCTCGACGCGGCACAATCGAATTCAAGGGTGAACGTATTGATCGAAAATTGCCCGGTGATATCGTGACCTCGGGTATGGCTCTAGTGCCTGAAGCACGGCGTATCTTTCCGCGCATGACTGTGCTCGAAAATCTAGAGATGGGGGCATTCATCCGTAGTAACAAGGCGGAGATCAAGCAAGATATAGATCATGTATGCGAAATATTCCCACGTATCAAGGAACGGTTGAAGCAGGTTGCAGGAACAATGTCGGGTGGAGAGCAGCAGATGCTGGCGATGGGGAGAGCCCTCATGTCTCGACCTAAAATGATGTGCATGGATGAGCCGTCGATGGGTCTGTCACCTATTCTTGTAGAGACAGTGTTCAACACTATTCTGCGTATTCGTGATGAGGGTGTGACTGTTTTTCTCGTCGAACAAAATGCGTCAATGGCACTTAGCCTTGCAGATCGTGGTTACGTGTTGCAAACTGGTCAGATTGTCCTGAGTGATACAGCTAAGAATTTGCTTACAAATGACCTAGTGCGCCAGGCGTATCTGGGTGGTGCCTAATGTCTAATCTCTAAAAGTCTGATTGTGTGAGCGGAATATCAAAGCTTATTTGTATGGCGCGCACGGTAACGACGCGCCTTCCAAAGGTTCGCACATTTTTCAGGTGTGCAATACAGCTTGGTACGACTCTTGCTCTCATCATAAAAAATCCCACGGCAGTAGGTATTGGCACAGATTTTGAGGCGTTTCGGATCGTGATAGGCCAGCACATGAGCAAAAGATGCTGCGATTTCTGCTTGCACCCAGTCCCAATCTTTCTTCAGTGGCACCATTTCCAGTTGATATCCATGGGCGTCTTTCTTCAGGTGGCGACACAAGGGCATTTTGAGCAGAATGGCATTGAGCGCTGCCTGGTCTTGTTCGGTGATCGTTCCCTCACCCAGCGTTTCGATGATTGAGCGTAACAGAGTGCGTAGCGCTATCAGCGTAGCTAGAATAGCTGCATCGGGTGACTGCTCGACATGAAGACCCCATTTGGTGAGGAACTGTTCCATCCAGCCTGGCTGCTGAAGGTCATCTCTGACCCAGCGGCCACGGAAATCGCGAAATTCGCTATTGATGAAATCTACACATAACACTTCCATTACGCTCTTCGCTCCCTCGGTGTCTACCTTGTAACTCTCTAAAAGTTATTGACAGTGACAAGGTGGGCATGGTATTCTTTTGCATATAATAACTGTATTAAGCAACATTGACCGTTACATTACCAGTCCAGTCCCCTTGAATGGTCGTTCTGTTTTGCCTGCAAGAAAGGGATACGCCGATGGTGCGTAAACATACAGGTTTCCTTGAGGGATACCCCTCTCGTCGTGATGTACTGCGGGGTATGGCGGGCTTCATGATTGCTGTGAGCCTTGAGAGTTGCGCTCAAGTTCTCTCGTCTGCTTCAACTCCTGTTCCTACCCCAACCCCTCATCGTCCAGGAAGCTTACTGTATACCTATCGGGGCCATACTGATCGTATCCCGGCGGTAGCCTGGTCGCCGAACGGCAAGTACATTGCCTCAGGCTCTTTAGATAAGACGGTCCAGGTCTGGGCTGCCAACCCAGGCCAACATTTTCAGCCCTCTATTTATCGCGGTCATACTGCTGGTGTGCTGACAGTAGCCTGGTCCCCGGATAGTCATCGGGTAGCTTCAGGTTCACAAGATAAAACGCTACAAGTCTGGGATGCGCTGAACGGAGAGCATGTCGTTACTTATACAGGACATAGTGATGTTGTGAATACGGTAGCGTGGTCACCGGATGGGACCTACCTTGCTACTGGCTCCGCTGATTCGAGCGTGCGCGTGTGGGAAGTCGCGACGGGCAAGCAGATGTATGTCTATCGGGGCCATCGTGCGAGCGTCAATTCACTCGTGTGGTCGCCCGATAGTAAACAGATTGCATCAGGCTCGACAGACAAGACCGTACACATCATAGACGCTCTGACCGGAAAGCCGAGATATACCTATCATGGTCATACTGACCTGGTCAGCTCGGTGTCCTGGTCGCCAGATGGGAAGTACCTCGCTTCAGGTTCATGGGACAAGACGGTACAGGCGTGGGACGCGACGAACGGGGCAGTGTTGTATACGTATAATGGATACAATGTGAAGGCTGCGATCGCGAATCCTTCGAAAGGAGTCCTTCCTGACCTCATCTTTGCAGTAGGCTGGTCGCCGAATGGGAAGCGCCTCGCGGCGATCACCCAGGTCTATTGCGGCGATATTTGTGCCGTCGTGTTAGGATGGGACGCCTATACCCAGCACAATTTCACCTTTTGGGTAGACCAACCGGCACTTGCAATGGCCTGGTCCCCTGATAGTACGCGTCTCGTCACCTCAATTGTAAATTCTGCACAGGGTCTTGCCCGAGGAGGCGTATCACACGATGGATACTTTGTGCAGATATCGCAGGCGTAGGTGATTTGTCAATAATGCTGACTGTCTGAAATCCGTTCCTGACCATTGTCTCACGAAAGATTACTCAATGAAGAAGCTGGCAAACAACTCATCACTGCACAGGAATGGTTTTTATTTGTCTATTGTTCATGATCTAATTTTCGATGCAATTCTTCGATGCGTTGAATAAGCTCTGAGAGTGTTGTTACTTTCAGAGCTTCCATGTCTTCACGAAGTGATTCCAGACATTCGAGTAAGTCCAATTCTTCGTATTCTAATTCATCAGTAGCTTCGTGTTTCTCTAAGGAAGTATATTGCTCCTTTGGTGAATTGTTCATAGTTGTTACACCTCCATTTTCAATACTTCTTAAGGTAAGGTTCAATTGTGAAGCCTAGTCCTTGACAGTTTATGGCATTTTACAAAATAAACAGGATATGGTGAAATCCTCGGAAGACCGATAAATCGGCGGTGAGCGCGATAAATCGGCTCCTACAACTGTTTGGGTTATTTTTTGAATCCGCATAAATTGTCGGGGACTATTCTTCATAATCGAACCTCGTCTTAAAAAAGAAATGATGTGTTAGGGTCTTCAAAGGTCCAACCTGCCTGTGTATCATTGCTAGTATCGACAACTGCAGGTGATGCTAGTATCTGTCCTTTATCATCTATCGACACCGAATAAAGTCCTTTACCTGAATCCAATTTCTTCCCCTGCCACGACAATCGGTCTCTGGTTAAGAAAAGAAACTGACGACTATCTGATGCCCAGATACTATTAGAGATTGGTTGAAGTAGCGCTCGGGAATCAGGCAAGGGAGAATGAGCTGTACCTGATCCTGATGCTACATCACGTAGTAATGCTTGTTGTCGCTGATTTGCTACATCGAAAAGTTGCAATGTATGTAAACCATCTAGAAGAATAAATCGGCTGTCGGGTGACCAGTAAGGTATGCTACCAAATTCGCCAGAAACACTGAATGAGGAAAGGTCTTTGATGTTCAGGATCGTATATTGAGTACCTGAAGAATAGAGTACAGAATTGCCATCGGGTGACCAGGCAAACTGAGTGCAGTTGCAAATGGCGATGGTCCTGGTTTGCTTCTGAGAATCACGTAGTATAAGTTTGACAGGCATAGCAGTGGTATTGGAACCCAGAGGGCGACCACAAGGGTCCCCACTCCGCACTCCACCGCCCCCGCCCTTACAAAGATTGGAACCCAGAGGGCGACCACAAGGGTCCCCAC